>Ga0233366_1000191_pt1 | contig 25282 bp, 14 predicted proteins | sample ElkDunMinimDraft_23_FD_191536 | JGI IMG/M metagenome (GOLD analysis project Ga0233366, IMG submission 191536) | Fecal eukaryotic communites from dung pellets of Tule Elk in California, USA - Elk Dung C4 | ecosystem: Host-associated > Mammals > Digestive system > Large intestine > Fecal | place...
ACGTGTGAGGGACTACGCTGCCCCGGCCGTCGGCCCGTACGAACGATCCGGTAGAGCCGACCGTTGGTCGGCTGCACCGCGCAGGGCGCGGTGCATCTATCGGTGATCGCGGTGCCGGGGCGAAGGGCAGCCGACCAACGGTCGGCTCTACGTGTGAGGGGCTACGCTGCCCCGGCCGTCGGCCCGTACGAACGATTCGGTAGAGCCGACCGTTGGTCGGCTGCACCGCGCAAGGCGCGGTGCATGTTTCAGGTATCGCGGCGCCCGGGGGGGAGCAGCCGACCAACGGTCGGCTCTACCTCTGAGGGATCCACATTGACCTGGGTGCCGATACGAACAATCCGGTGGAGCCGACCGTTGATCGGCTCCACCGCGCGGAGCGTGGTGCATCCATCAGGCAGCGCGGCGCCGGGAGGAAGGGCAGCCGACCGTCGGCCGGCACGCCCTCCGTCAATGCGAGCGCTGCACCGCGTAACGGGCCAGTCCGCGCAGGGCGGCCACGGCATCGTTGTCGGCCAGGCCGTCGAGCGCGCGCTCGGCGGCATCGGCGTATTCCACGGCGCGGGCGCGGCTGTATTCCAGGCCGCCGGTGGCGTGGATGGCGGCCAGCACTTCGGGCATGGCCTCGGCATCGCCGTTCTGCACGATCGCGCACAGGCGCTCGCGGGTGGTCGCATCGGTATGCGCCATTGCGTGGATCAGCGGCAGTGTGGCCTTGCCTTCGGCCAGGTCGTCGCCGAGGTTCTTGCCCAGTTCGTCGGCGTTGGCCGAGTAATCCAGCACGTCATCGGCAATCTGGAAGGCATAGCCCAGCGCCATGCCGTAGTCGTACAGCGCCTGCTGGGTGGCTTCATCAACGCCGCTGGCCAGCGCGCCCAGGCGGGTGCCGGCCGCGAACAGCACGGCGGTCTTGCGCTCGATCACCCGCAGGTAGGCCGCTTCGTCGGTGTCGGGGTTATGCACGTGCAGCAGCTGCAGCACCTCGCCTTCGGCGATGCGGTTGGTGGTGTCGGCCAGGATCCGCATGACCGGCATGCGGTCCAGTTCAACCATCAGCTGGAAGCTGCGCGAGTACAGGAAGTCGCCCACCAGCACGCTCGGCGCGTTGCCCCACAGGGCATTGGCGGTACTGCGGCCGCGGCGCAGGTTGGATTCGTCCACCACGTCGTCGTGCAGCAGGGTCGAGGTGTGGATGAACTCGATGATCGCCGCCAGCTGGTGGTGTTCCGGCCCCGCCTGGCCCACTGCGTGGCCGGCCAGCATGACCAGCATCGGCCGCAGGCGCTTGCCGCCGGCGGAGATGATGTGGTCGGCGATCTGGTTGATCAGCACGACATCCGAGGACAGTCGGCGGCGAATCAGCGCATCGACGGCGGCCATGTCGGTCGCGGCGAGCGTCTGGATCTGGGGCAGGCCCAGCGCGGGGCGGGTGTCTTCGGTGATGGTCATGCGGTCTGACTTTCAGGCTTGACCTTAATTATAGGCGGTGCCGTCGTGTTTCGCCCGCGAAGGCCGGCCACGACCCGCTGGCCGGTGGGCGGGCGGCCATCCGGTACGCCGGAAGGAGACTGGGCGGGCCGGCCCATGGTCCGTCGGCCGGTGGCTCCGCAGGCCGGCCCAGCGCGCGCCAACGCGGCGTGTGACGTGAATACGTATGCATGCAGCGCCACCACCGAAGGTGCAGGGCTAAGCTTGTCGGGTTCGTTTTGGCACCCCGTTCGGCGGGTGCATGGAAGCCCGGAGGGGGGCCCTCGATGTCGCAGACTCCATGGTGGCGCGGTGCCGTCATCTACCAGATCTACCCGCGCAGTTTCCTCGACGCCAATGGCGACGGGGTAGGTGACCTGCCCGGCATCATCGACCGGCTGGAGTACGTGGCCGCGCTGGGCGTGGACGCCATCTGGGTGTCGCCGTTCTTCACCTCGCCGATGGCCGATTTCGGCTACGACATCGCCGACCATCGCGACGTGGACCCGCTGTTTGGCACGCTGGCCGATTTCGACCGGCTGCTGGCCAAGGCGCATGCGCTGGGCCTGAAGGTAATGATCGACCAGGTGTTCAGCCACACCTCGATCGACCATGCCTGGTTCCGCGAGAGCCGCCAGGACCGCACCAATCCGAAGGCGGACTGGTACGTGTGGGCCGACCCGCGCGAGGACGGCACGCCGCCCAACAACTGGATGTCGATCTTCGGCGGGGTGGCGTGGCAATGGGAACCGCGCCGGGAGCAGTACTTCCTGCACAACTTTTTGGCCGACCAGCCGGACCTGGATTTCCACAACCCGGCGGTGCAGCAGGCCACCCTGGACTACGTGCGCTTCTGGCTGGACCGCGGCGTGGACGGTTTCCGCCTGGACTCGATCAACTTCTGCTTCCACGACGCGCAGCTGCGCGACAACCCGGCCAAGCCGCTGGAGAAGCGCGTGGGCCGGGGGTTCAGTGCGGACAATCCGTACGCCTACCAGTACCACTACTACAACAACACCCAGCCGGAGAACATCGGCTTCATCGAGCGCCTGCGCGGTCTGCTCGACGCGTACCCGGGCACGGTGAGCCTGGGCGAGATCTCCGCCGAGGACTCGCTGGCCACCACCGCCGAGTACACCGCGCCGGGCCGCCTGCACATGGGCTACAGCTTCGAGCTGCTGGTGAAGGATTTCAGCGCCGGCTACATCCGCGACACCGTGTCGCGGCTGGAAGCGACGATGACCGAAGGCTGGCCGTGCTGGGCGATCTCCAACCACGATGTGGAGCGCGCGGTCACCCGTTGGGGCGGCCATCCGGCCCAGCCGCGGCTGGCGCGGATGCTGGTGGCGCTGCTGTGTTCGCTGCGTGGCTCGATCTGCCTGTACCAGGGCGAGGAACTTGGCCTGGGCGAGGCGGACGTGCCGTTCGAGGCGCTGCAGGACCCCTACGGCATCACCTTCTGGCCGAACTTCAAGGGCCGCGACGGCTGCCGTACGCCGATGCCCTGGATCGATGCGCCGCAGGCGGGCTTCACCAGCGGTGAGCCGTGGCTGCCGATTCCGGCCGAGCACCGCGCCGCGGCGGTGGCGGTGCAGGAACATGACCCGCATTCGGTGTTGAACGCGTTCCGCCAGTTCCTGGCGTGGCGAAAGACGATGCCGACGCTGCTGGTGGGCGACATCGAATTCCTGCAGACGGCCGAGCCGGTGCTGATGTTCGCGCGCCGGCATGCGGGGGAGACGCTGCTGCTGGCCTTCAACCTGGCCGCCGACACCGCGCACGTGGCGCTGCCCGCCGGTAGCTGGCAGCCGATGCACGTGCCGGGCCCGGACGTGGGCCAGGCCGACAACGGCACGCTGGTACTGCCGGCGCAGTCGATGTACTGCGCGCGCCTGGGCTGATTCGATTTCCGGTGGTATTGAGAGGGCGGGGCTTGATGGCCTCGCCCTTTTTTTGTCTTCTCCCCGGTCCAAGGGCAATGTGGATCTGGTGGTGTCTTCGCTTGGGCGTGCCGCGATCCGAAGGGCTCCGTAGCCGCCGGCAGGCCCCTGGCGCAAATGTCCCCCGGCCGCGTGGCGGCCTCCTCCTTTATTTTGCCCAGGGGCCTACCGGCGGCCACGGAGCTCGGCGTGCGGTGCGCAGCAGGAAGCGCGGCTTTTCTGGCGCTGGTCGGTGGGTCGGGCGTTGGGTCCCGATGCCCTTGGAGGCGAAATAAAGGGGGAGGGGGCGGCCGCAGGCCGACGCCGGAGGACATTCGCCGGAAAGGGTATCGGGGCCCAGCGCCCGACCCACCGACCGCCGCCGCCGTTCATGGCACAACAAAAAACCCCGCTGCCGAAGCAGCGGGGTTTTTTGTTGGTGCGACTACCGCAGGATCAGAACTTGTAGTTCACGCCCAGCATGTAGGTGCGGCCCCACTCGATGTACTCCAACGGGCGGTCCTTGGTGCCGGCATAGGTGCGGTACGGCTCGTTGGTCAGGTTGCTTCCCTGCAGCAGCAACGTCAGCCCGTGCAGGCTGCTGTCGTCGGCGAAGGTGTAGCTGATCTGCGCGTCGGTCACGTTCTCGCCCACCACGTAGCGCAGCGTGCGGTTGCCGTTGAAGTTGCCGATCTCGCCAATGAAGTCCGACCGACGACGCTGGCTCACGCGGGCCTCGAACCCACTGCGTTCGTAGTACGCCGTGAAGTTGTACACCCGCTTGGACAGCCCCGGCAGACTGATCGGATCGCTGCCCACGCTGGACGCGCTTTCCGGATCGAGGATCTCGATGTTGCTGTCATTGAACGTCGCGCTGGCCTGCACGCCGAAGCCGCGCAGGGTGTCGCTGAACATGTCCAGCGGGAACGACGCCGTCAGCTCCAGCCCCTTCAGCTTGCCGCCCTTGCCGTTTTCCGGCGAGGAGAACGTGCCGGTGGTCAGTAGCGGTGCGGTCATGCCCGGCGGAATCACGTAGCTGGCCAGCAGGTCGCTGAAATCGTAGTCGTCGCGCGACTGCGTGTACACGTACGACTTCAGGTCCTTGTAGAAGATCGCCGCCGCGACATAGGCCTTCTCGCCGAAGTACTTTTCATACGACAGATCCAGCGCATTGGCGCGCCACGGATCCAGCAGCGGATTGCCGCCGCTGCCACCCGGCTTGCCGGTGGCCGTATCCACGCCGAACTCCAGGCCGGCACGCATCTGGTCCACGCGCGGGCGTGCCACCTGCTTGGCGGCGGCGAAACGCAGCGTCTGCTGGTGCTGGAACATGAACACCAGGTTCAAGCTCGGCAGCCAGTCGGTGTAGGTCTTGCCTGCATCGATCGGCAACACTTCCTGGCCCGCGGGGCGCGACCGGTCGAAATAGTTGGACTGCGAACTCTGGTCGGTGCGCACCATCTGCACGCCAATGTTGCCGCGCACGCCCACCTCGCCGATGTCGGTGTTGATGTTGGCGCGCACCCAGGCGGTGCTGGTCTTTTCCTGTACCGTCCATGCCTTCGGAATCAGGTAGTCCAGGTTGGTGACCGGGTTGAACACCATGTAGCGGTCCACTGCGCCCGGCACGTTCCAGGCCGGAATGCGGCCCAGCCCGGCAAAGCCCAGGTTGACCGGACGGTACTGCAGGTCGCCGGCGATGTTGGCATCGCCCTGGCCGCCGAGCAGGATGTTGCCCTCGGCCTGGGTCTTGTCCTTGCGGCGGTCGGCGTAGTTGACGCCCACGTCCATGTCGGCAAACCACTTCATCGCCTCGGGCAGCGCGAAGGTGGCCTGCAGGCGCGCGGCCTTCAGGCGGTCTTCCACCTGCGGCACCTTGCCGTAGCCGGAGCCGTAGATGGTGTTGGTCAGGAACAGCGCATCGGGGTTGGAATAGTTCAGGCCCGGGCGGATCTGCGAGAACCCGTTCGGGTTGACTACCACGCCCACCGTGTCCAGCTGCGGCATCGGCGTGAGCTGCAGGTTGTTTTCCAGGTTCAGTTCGTCGCGGGTGGCCTTGGAGTAGTTGACGTCCGCCACCACCTTGACCGATTCGAAGTTGAACTCGTTGTTCCAGCCAAACGCGTCGATCTTGTCCTTGCGCTTGTTGTACATGCCGCGCACCAGCGGATACACGCCGCTGGCCACGCCACCGGTGAAGGTGCCATCGGCATTGACCTGCGGGTTGCTGATCAGCAGGCCCGGGGTGTAGTTGCCGTTGTAGTTGCTGAGATTGAGCTCGAACTGGTTGGCGGTGTCGATCTGCTCGGCTTCGGTGTGGAACGCATCCAGGGTGCTGGTCCACACGTTGGACGGGCGGAACTGCACGGTGGCCATCACGCCGTCGCGCTTGGTGTTGCCGGTGCGGCGCAGGGCCTTGATGCCGTCGGAGAACACCGTGCCCGGGGCCAGCCCGGGGCGGTTGCCCTGGTCGGTCTGCTCGGTGGTCCACGGCTCGTACAGGCCCACCTGGTTTTCCTGGATCGGCATGTCGCTGTGCGCGTAGCCGATCGCAACACCCCAGGTATTGTCCATGAACTGGTCGATGTAGCTGGCGCTGAAGCGGTTGCCGTAGGGGGCCACGTTGGCTGCCTTGCCCAGCGAGCTCTTCTGGTAGCGGCCGCTGATGGCGATCACGCGCTCGGCGAAGCTCAGCGGGCGCGCGGTCTGCATGTCGATGGTGCCCGACAGGCCCTGGCCGACCAGCGCCGCATCGGGGGTCTTGTACACCACCACGCCATTGACCAGTTCCGAGGGGTACTGGTCGAATTCGACGCTGCGGTTGTCGCCGGTGCTGACCACTTCACGCCCGTTGAGCAGGGTGGTGGCGAAGTCGGGCGACAGGCCGCGCACGCTGATCACCTGGGCACGACCGGCCACGCGCTGGGCGGCCAGGCCGGGCAGGCGCGAGATGGATTCGCCGATGCTCACGTCGGGCAGCTTGCCGATGTCCTCGGCCGAAATCGCCTCGACCACCGAGGTGGCGTCCTGCTTGATCGCAATGGCGTTCTCGATGCCGCGGCGGATGCCGGTGACCTGCACGGTGTCCAGGTTGGTGGCCGTGGTCCCGGTCGGCGGGGTGGCGGTAGTGGGTTCGGCGGTCTGCGCCGACGCCATCAACGGCGTCAGGGCGACGGCCAGCGCGATACTCAGCGCGCTGCGCTTGCGGTTCAACATTTTCCCCTCCCAGGCAATGTTGCCAATCGATTTTTTGGTTGCCCGGAGACCCGGGAGCGTCACGGCGCGGTGGCCGTTGACTGCGTGGCTATGGTAGGCAGCGGGTCGGCTGCGGGAACCATCCTGCATACGTATTCAATGGCATTTGAAGCTTTGGAATCGGTTACAGGTGCGTCATCGCATTCGCGCTGCCGCGCCACGGTTTGCCATGCAAACCGTGGATACCCGTCATGGGCCACGTCGAGACCTCTGATCAGGTCTACAGCGGGGTAAAGCGGATCGCCTGGCCGCCGCCCGGCGCAAGCACCAGCGTCAGTGCGTCGGCGCTGGTGACCTCGCGGGTTTCGCGCACGAAGGCGAATGGGTTGCTGCGGAAATCCGCACCGTCGCCGTCACGGTAGATCTCGGCGCGGTAGCGCACGCCCGGGTCCAGGAAGCCCAGCGATACCGGCAGCACGCGGCCGTGTTCGTCGGTGATGCTGCCCAGGAACCAGTCGCGGCTGTTGCGGTCCTTGCGCACGATCGTCACATAGTCGCCTACCTCGCCATTGAGCACGCGGCTGTCCTCCCAATCCACCGCCACGTCCTCGATGAAGCGAAACGCCTCGCGGTGCTGCAGGTAGTGTTCGGGCAGGTCGGCGGCCATCTGGATCGGACTGTAGATCGCCACGTACAGCGCCAGCTGCCGCGCCAGCGTGCTGGGAATGGCCTGCCCACCGCGGCCCTTCAGGCTCAGGATGCCGGGCGTGTAATCCATGGGCCCGGACAACATGCGCGTGAACACCAGGTTGACCTCGTGCTCGGGCGGGTTCGGGGGCTGCCCCCAGGCGTTGTACTCCATGCCGCGCGCGCCTTCGCGCGAGATCCAGTTGGGGTAGGTGCGGCGCAGCCCGGTGTCCTTGATCGGCTCGTGCGGGTTCACCGCGATGTGGCGTTTGGCCGCTTCCTGCACCACCTTCAGGTGGTGGCGGGCCATGAACTGGCCGTCGTGCCACTCGCGCCACAGCGGGCCGCCGGCCGGGTTGCGCCGGTCCACCTGGCCGTCGTCGCAGACATAGCCGCTCTTGAACGCATCCACGCCCAGCCGCGCGTACAGGTCCAGCGCGGCGCCCAGCTGGTCTTCGTAATGCTCGATGGCGCAGCCGGTCTCATGGTGGCCGATCAGGTGCACGCCCTTCCTGGCGCCGTAGGCCGACAGCGCCTCGATATCGAAGTCGGCCGTTGGCCGGGTGAAGTCGAAGTCGTAGCCGTTGCCCACCCAGTTACCGTCCCAGCCGGGGTTCCAGCCTTCCACCAGCACGCCACGGAAGCCGTGCGCGGAGGCGAAGTCGATGACTTTTTTCGTCTTGGCGGTGGTGGCCGCATGCCGGGGCCCGGTGGCCCAGCTTTCGTGGTCCAGGTGCATCGACCACCACACCCCCAGGTGCTTGGACGGCTTCACCCAGCTCACATCCCCCAGCGCGTTGGGTTCGTTGAGATTGAGGATCAGGTCCGATTCCACCAGCCCACCGGCGCGGTCGCTGATCTGCAGGGTGCGCCACGGCGTATCGAAGGGCAGGCTGCGGCGTACCTTCCAGCCCTCTGCCGACGGCGACAGCTGCGCGCGCAGGCGCTGGTCGTCGGTGCGGCGCAGCCACATGCCCGCATAGTCGACCAGGGCGGCCTCATGGATGGCGATGTGCAGGCCGTCTTTGCTGCGCAGGGTGATCGGGGTATGCACCAGCGGCACCTGGTCCAGTGGCGTGCGCTGGTACAGGTACTCGTAGTGGATCGGCTCGCCGGCCGGAATCCACCAGGCGGTGGCGGCCGGGGCGATCGCAAATTCGGTCAGTTCGTCGTCGATGATCGCCTCGCGCAGGCCGGGCTGCGTGGGGAAGCGGTAGCGGAAGCCCACGCCGTCATCGAAGGCGCGGAACACCACCTCGAAGCGGCGCTTGGCCCCACTGCGCTCGCCCAGCTGCACCACCACTTCGTTGTAGTGGTTGCGCACCCGGCGGCGCTCGCCCCAGGGCTGTTCCCAGGTCTCATCGAACGTACGCGCGTGCTGGCCGAGCACCTCCAGGTCGCGGTCGAGCCGGCCGTCGCGTAGCTGGAACCCCAGCCGCGACGGCGCCACTACCGTCTCGCCGAAGCGTTCCACCTGGTAGCTGGGCGTGCCGCCATCAAGCTGCACCGACACCCGCAGTACCTTGCCAGGCGACGCCACGCTGGCCACCGTGACCGGTTCGGCGGCAGCGCCGAAGGCCAGCAGAAGCGCGGCGGCAGCCAGCCAGGGCAGGCCGGTGGTGGTGCGTGATCCACGCGGTGAATGCGGCTGTTTTGTCGGCATTTTCCCCTCCCAAGGCGGCCGTTGTCTGGCTCGGACTATAGCCACGCCGTCCCGGTCGTCCCGCCGCTGCGCCATGAATACGTATGCAAGGCGGCGCGCACCGGAGCCTGCCGTCTACCATGGGGCCAGGCACCCTGGGAGGGGGCCGCGCGCGCAACGCCACACCGGTGCACAGACCGGGAGGTGCCGACCTTGGCCGGCACCGTGCGTTGCGTAACCACAACGCGTGCAAAGAGGGAGGGAGGCGCCGGGCGCAAGCCGGGTAGCCGCTTCGATGCTGAAGATGATCTGCCTGACCGCTGCCCTTGGGCTGGCGCTGGGTTCGACCGCAACCGCGGCGGACCTGACCTTCGACGGCCGCACCGCGCGCGCCGACACGGCCGCCGATGGCGGCTTCCGCCTGCAGGCCGCCGGCCAGACGGTGGCCATTGCCGCCCCGCCGATGCGCAGCCGCACCGACAGCGTGCTGTTCGATGCCTTGTTCGCGCTGGCCCAGCAGGAGATGGACGCCGACCGCGTGGCTGCGATCCGCGACCCGGCCTTCAACCAGGGCAACCCGGTGCCGTGTGACTGCTTCCAGACCGGCGAGCGCTGGCCCTACGTGTGGACCCGCGATGTCAGCTTCGCAGCCGATCTGGCGCTGGCCCGGCTGGACCCGGAACGCACCCGGCAGTCGCTGCAGTTCAAGCTGTCGCCCGCGCGCGACGGGCACACCCCCGGGCTGTTCGTGGCCCAGGACACCGGCTCCGGCGGGAGCTGGCCGATCAGCAGCGACCGGGTGGTGTGGTTCCTGGCTGCACGCCACCTGCTGGATGACCCGGCGTTCGCCGAGCAGACCTGGCAGGCGCTGCAGGCCACGCTGGCGCAGGACCGCGCAGCGGTGTTCGATGCGCGCATCGGCCTGTACCACGGCGAGACCTCGTTCCTGGACTGGCGCGAACAGACCTACCCGGACTGGACCCGCCAGGACGTGCGCTTCATCGGCGACTCCTTCGCGTTGTCCACCAACGTTCTGCACTACCAGGCGCTGCGCCTGGCCGAGCAACTGGCGCGCGCCCGCGGTGACGCCGGCGCCAGCCAGTACGCCGGCTGGGCCGCTGCGCTGGCCACGCAGATCGACGCGCGCTTCTGGCGCGACGATGCCGGTATGTACATGAGCTACATCGGCGAGGCGGCGCACCCGGTGCCCTATGCCAAGTACGACCTGCTGGCGCTCTCACTCGGCGTGCTGGCCGACGTGTTCCCGGCCGACCGCGCCCGCCGTGCGCTGGCTGCCTACCCGGCGGTGGAAGGCGGCAGCCCGGTGGTGTGGCCGCAGGAAGCGCAGCAGCCGATCTACCACAACCGCGCGGTCTGGCCGTTCGTCAGCGCGTATTCGCTGCGCGCCGCGCGCCGGCTGGACGATGCCGCACGCATCCAGCTGGAGATCGAATCGCTGATGCGTGGCAGCGCGCTGGCCGGTTCCAACATGGAAAACTACGAGATGCGCCGCCTGGCCGTGCATGTCGACGAGGGCGCGTTGAGCGGCCCGGTGGTCAATTCGCCGCGCCAGCTGTGGTCGGTGGCCGGCTACCTGTCGATGGTGCTGGAAGGCGTGTTCGGCGTGGAAGCCGACGGCACGGTGGCCCCCAAACTGCCGACCGCGCTGGTGCCGCAGTTGTTCGGCACGCGCCGCAGCATCGAACTGGACGACGGCCACCGCCGCTACATCCTCATGCGCCCGCGCACGCTGGACGGCGACCTGCTGGTGGCAAAGAAGATCGTGCGCCGGGGCAACACGGTCACCGTGCATCTGGTGGCCCAGGCCGCCCGCGGTAGCGCCGAGCCACGCTCGGCTGCCTCCGGATCTGCAACCGCCTACGCCCCCGCCACGCCCGCCGCACCGGCACCCACCGCACGCGGCACGGCATGGTCGATTGCGATCCCGGCCAACCACGTGCTGTGGCGGGATGGTCGCCCGGTAACGGGCGCCTCGCCGCTGCTGCTCACCGACGACGGCCACCAGCACTGTCTGAGCTTTACCCGCCGCGAGGGCGCGCTCGAATCGCTGCACAGCCCGACGACCTGCATCGGGCCGCAGCAGCGTCTGCGCGGTGCCACCACGTGGAGCTGGACTGCCACTCACCCCACCCGGGTACGCGTACGCCTGCGCTACGACAACCCCAATGGGCCGATCAACACCGGCGTGACCGCTGCGGTGAAGCAGCTGGTGATGCAGTGCCCGGGCCAGCCGGTGCAGCGTGCCAGCGTGGCGATGCCGCACAGCGGGGGTCCGCAGGATTCCACCGCCGCCGAATTCGACCTGCCCGGCGGGCGCTGTGGGTTCGCGCTGGAAGAGGGCTTCAACATGAGCGCACTGGCGCACTTTGCCACCTATAACGGCGGCAAGGGCGGGCGCGACGGCGTGCTCAACCAGGCTACGGTCAGCGCGCTGCTGATCGCGCCGATTGCCGCCACCGACAGGGATGCACGATGAGCCGCCCCGACAAGCCCACGCTGTCGTTCTGGCAGATCTGGAACATGTGCTTCGGCTTCATGGGCATCCAGTTCGGGTTCGCGCTGCAGAACGCCAATGCCAGCCGCATCTTCGAAACCCTCGGTGCACCTATGGATGCCGTGCCCGGGCTGTGGATCGCCGCGCCGCTGACCGGGTTGCTGGTGCAGCCGGTGATCGGCTACTGGTCCGACCGCACCTGGACCCGCTGGGGCCGGCGTCGCCCTTACTTCATGATCGGCGCGGTGCTGACTACGCTGGCGCTGCTGGTGATGCCCAACTCGCCCACGCTGTGGATCGCCGCCGGCACGTTGTGGGTACTGGACGCATCCATCAATGTGTCGATGGAGCCCTTCCGGGCTTTCGTCGGCGACCAACTCGCGCCGCGCCAACGGCCGACCGGCTACGCCATGCAGAGTTTCTTCATCGGCATCGGCGCGATCGTGGCCAGCTTCCTGCCGTTCCTGCTGGCGCACTTCGGCGTGGCCAACACCGCCGGACCAGGGCAGGCGCCCGACACCGTGCGCTATGCGTTCTACGTGGGCGCGGTGGTGCTGCTCGCGGCGATCTGCTGGACGGTGTTCAGCACCCGCGAGTACGCGCCGGCCGAGCTGGCCGCGTTCGCCGATGCCGAGCCGCCCGTGCACCAGACCTCTGCCGCCGTGCGCGGGCCGGCGCCCTGGCACCAGGCGGCGCTTTGGCTGGGGGTGGGCGTGGTACTGGCCGGGCTCATCGCCTGGCGCCAGGGCGACAAGATGCTGTACGTGCTGGCCGGCCTGTGTGCCGCCTACGGCGTGCTGCTGGGCCTGGCCCGGGTGCTGCCCGGCACCCACATGCTGGCGCAGATCGTGGGCGACCTGCGCACCATGCCGACCACCATGCGGCGGCTGGCCTGTGTGCAGTTCTTCTCGTGGTTCGCGCTGTTTGCGATGTGGATCTTCACCACCCGCGCGGTGGCTGGCGTCCACTTCGGTGCGACCGAGACCGAGTCTGCGGCCTACAATGAAGGCGCCAACTGGGTGGGCGTGCTGTTCGGGGCCTACAACGGCTTCGCGGCGCTGGCAGCACTGCTGATTCCGCCGATGGTACGCGCGCTGGGGCTGCGCTGGAGCCATCTGCTCAACCTGTGGCTGGGCGGCACGGGACTGATCTCGATGATGTTCATCGACGATCCCCGCTGGCTGCTGCTGTCGATGGTCGGCGTGGGCTTTGCCTGGGCCTCGATCCTGTCGTTGCCGTACGCACTGCTGTCCGACAGCGTGCCGGCGGCCAAGATGGGCGTGTACATGGGCATCTTCAATTTCTTCATCGTGATCCCGCAGCTGGTGGCCGCCAGCGCGCTCGGCTTCGCCCTGCGTGCCTGGCTGGGTGGCCAGCCCATGCATGTGCTGGTGCTGGGCGGCTGCAGCCTGCTGGTGGCCGGTCTGTGCGTACTGCGGGTTCCGTCCCGTCCGGAGGTGGTCTGATGCGTGGTGCGTTGTCTGTTGCTGTCCTGCTTGTTCTTTCCGCCGGCCAGGCCATGGCCGGACCACGCCCGGACTACATCGGTACCACCGAGCCGTTCGCCAGCGATGCGGTGTACTTCGTGGTCACCGACCGCTTCGTCAACGGCGATCCGTCCAACGACCACCGCGACCAGGGCGGCAAACACCGCACCTTCGACATCCCGGTGCCGTGCCCGGACAAGGTGGACGGCAACATCGGCTACCTGGGCGGTGATTTCAAGGGCGTGCTGGACAATGCCGACTCCATCCGCAAACTGGGCTTCGGCGCCGTGTGGATCACCCCGATCGTGGACAACCCCGACGAGGCCTTCACCGGCAGCAAGCCGATCAGTTGCACCAGCACCCTGACCGACCGCGGCAAGACTGGCTACCACGGCTACTGGGGCGTCAATTTCTACACGCTGGACGAGCACCTGCCCAGCGCCGGCCTGGACTTTGCCGGGCTCACCCGCGGCCTGCACGCGGCCAAGCTGAAGGTGGTGCTGGACATCGTGGGCAACCACGGGTCGCCGGCCTGGACCATGCCCACGCGCCAGCCGCAGTTCGGCCAGATCTTCGACAAGGACGGCACCCTGGTCGCCGACCACCAGAACCTGCCGCCGCAGCAGCTGGACCCGCAGCACAACCGGCTGCATGCGTTCTACAACAACACCGGCCCGGTCGACGGCAAGAACGGCTCGATCTTCGACGGCAACCTGGCCGAGCTGTCCGATTTCAACGAACACAACCCGGCGGTGATGGACTACCTGGTGGGCGCCTACCTACAGTGGACCGCGCAGGGCGTGGACGCGCTGCGCATCGACACCATCGGCTGGCTGCCGCACCCGTGGTGGCACGAATTCGTGGGCCGCATCCGCGCCGCGCACCCGGGCATGTTCATGTTCGGCGAGGCGTTTGATTACGACGCCCGCAAGATCGCCGAACACACCTGGCCGGCCAACGCCAACGTCAGCGTGCTGGATTTCCCGCTGCGCGGCGCGCTGTCGTCGGTATTCGGCAAGGAGCAGAAGGGCTTTGAGACCCTGGCCGAACCGCTGCACCTGGTGGGCGGCCCGTACGCCAACCCGTATGAGCTGATGAGCTTCTACGACAACCACGACATGGCCCGCCTGGACGCCACCGACGCCGGCTTCATCGACGCGCACAACTGGCTGTTCACCGCGCGTGGCATTCCGGTGCTGTACTACGGCTCGGAAACCGGCTTCATGCGCAGCCGTGCCGAGCACGCTGGCAACCGCGCCTACTTCGGCCAGCCGCGCGTGGATGCGGCGCCGCAGAGCCCGATCTTCGGCCCGCTGCAGCGCATCGCCACCCTGCGCGAGGCGACCCCGGCGCTGCAGCGCGGCCTGCAGGTCAATGAGCGCCTGCAGGATGACGAAGCGGTGTTCTTCCGCGTGCTGCAGCATGGCGACACCACCCAGACCGCGCTGGTGCTGCTCAACAAGGGGGACACCGCGCGCAGCATGGAGGTCCGCCGCTACCTGCAGCCGGGCCAGTGGCGCGACGCGTTGGCCGGGGGCAGCCAACAGGTGCGCGGCAGCCTGAAGGTTGAGGTGCCGGCGCATGGGGTGAAGGTGTTTGTGCTGGACGCCCCGGTGAAGCAGCAGGACCTGCAGGCCGAACTGCAGCGCGCCGTCGCCGACCAGCAGGCGCGCAGCGCACGCCTGGCCCGCTGAGCGGTCCGAAACGGTAGTGCCCGCCGCTGGCCGGCTCGCGGGATACTGTGCTGCGATCGGCATGCCGGCCAGCGGCCGGCACTACCGGTACAATTCCGGCCCGCCACGCCCCGACAGGTTGCCCATGACCGAACTGCCCCCGCAAACGCCGATCGAGACCCTGCTGCAGTCCGCGATGGACGGCCAGTTGCCGATCGGGTTGTTCATGAAGGCCTTCGTGGCCTCCGAGGTGGTGCTGCTCACCGGCAGCCTGGTCACCCCGGACGGCAGCGGGTTCGATCCGTTGCTGTTCAACAAGCAGGGCGTGCTGCACGTGGCGGTGTTCACCGACATGGCGCGCGTTGGGTTCCACAGCCAGCAGGCGCCGCACACGATTCGGATGCAGATGCTGGAGGTGCTCAAGCGCGTGCCCGGCGGCTACGGCGTGGTGGTCAATCCGGGGACGCGGCTGGGGCTGGAACTGTCGGCGGCGGGGATCGGCGAGATTTTGAAGGATTTTGGCTGATCGACGGCCGCTTTTTACGCGGCATCGACATTACTTAATCGGTCCTCGTCGAGAGATGCGGGTCACACAATATCTACACAGAAGCCGTTGCTAGACTCGCCGCGTCGAAATTGGCGAACCTATGCAGACACAAACTTCCCGCGTCACCACGGGCATCCAGGGCCTGGATCAGATCCTCCGCGGCGGCTTCCCGCAAGGGCGGCTGTACCTGCTGGAAGGCCCCCCAGGCTCCGGCAAGACCACGCTGTCGGTGCAGTTCCTGCTGCAGGGGCTCAAGCAGGGCGAGCGCTGTCTGTACATCACCCTGTCCGAAACCGCCGAGGAATTGCGCGAAGTGGCCAGCGCACACGGATGGTCGCTGGAAGGGCTGCACCTGTTCGAACTGGGTTCGGCCGAGGACGCGTTGGGCAATGGCCGGCTGCAGTCGGTGCTGCACGCCTGGGAGGTTGAGCTGGATGAAACGGTCAACCTGATCCTGGGGGAAGTGGACCGCATCCGCCCCAGTCGCGTGGTGTTTGATTCGCTGTCCGAGCTGCGCCTGCTGGCGCAGGATTCGCTGCGCTATCGTCGCCAGATCCTGGCGCTGAAGCAGTTCTTCGCGCCCAAGAGCACCACGGTGTTCCTGGTCGATGACCTCACCTCCACCGCCGAGGATCGCGACGGGCAGCTCCACAGCCTGTGCCATGGCGTGGTGTCGCTGGAACGGCTGACCCTGGACTTCGGCCCCGCCCGACGCCGCCTGCAGGTGCAGAAGCTGCGCGGCGTGGACTTCGTGGCCGGGTACCACGACATGGTGATCCGAGGCGGTGGTCTGGAGGTGTTTCCGCGCCTGATCGCCAACCAGCACCATGACCAGTTCCACGGCAGCCCGGTCGGCAGTGGGGTGGACGAGATCGACAACCTGCTTGGCGGCGGCCCCTTGCGCGGCACCTGCACGCTGCTGACCGGCCCGGCCGGCAGCGGCAAGACAAACGTTGCGCTTCAATACATATGGGCGGCCTGCGAGCGCGGCGAGCGCTGCTGCATATTCGAATTTGACGAGCGCGTTGGGACACTGCTGGCACGCGCCCGCGCGCTGGACATCGACCTGCACCGGCACCTGGACGCTGGCCTGCTGGAGATCATCCAGATGGACCCTGCCGACATCTCGCCCGGCGAATTTGCCTGGAACATCCAGAAGGCGGTCGAGGAGCGCGGCTGCAGCGTGTTGCTGATCGACAGCCTCAACGGGTATGTGGCGGCCATGCCGCAGGAAAAGCAGCTGATGTTGCAGCTGCACGAGCTGCTCTCCTACCTCAACCAGAAGGGTGTGGTGACCTTCCTGGTCAACCCGCAGCATGGTCTGGTCGGCACCATGTCCACGGGAAATCTCAACGTGTCCTACATTGCCGACGCGGTGATCCTGTTCCGCTTCTTCGAAGCGAAGGGACGGATCCGTAAGGCGATCTCGGTGATCAAGAACCGGGGGGGCGGGCACGAGGACACCATCCGCGAGCTCAAGATAGACGGCCGGGGGCTCTCGCTGAGCAGCCCGCTGAAGGAGTTCAGGGGCATCCTGACCGGAACCCCGGAATTCGTGGGTGACAGTGCATCGCTCCTGGGTCATCCGTATGCCGGTTGACGGGGGGGGGGCGGGGGTAGTCCACGCGGGTGTAGTCCACATCGTCGCGCCGTTCGGGCGCGACGCCGACAGCATCGCCGCGGTACTGGATAGTGCCGGGCTCAGTACCGCCGTGTCGCCCAGCCTTCCTGCACTGGCCGAGGCGCTCGATGCGCAGGCCGGTGCAGTGCTGGTTACCGAAGAGGCGGTGGCAAGCGGCACCGACGCGCTGGTGGAGGTTCTGGCGCAGCAACCGGCCTGGTCGGACCTGCCGTTCATCCTGCTGCGTTCGCCACGCGCGCACCGCCGCTCGCCCGCTGAAGGACTGCTGCCGCGCACGCTCAACGTCATCGAACTGGACCGGCCGCTGGGCAGCATCTCGCTGCTCAGTGCAGTGCACGGCGCGCTGCGTGCACGCGAGAAGCAGTACGTGGTCCGCGACCAGATGCAGGCCCTGGCCGACAGCCGCGCGGCACTGGCCCGCAGCGATGCCGAGCTGCGCCTGATCGCCGACGCCATGCCGGTGCTGATCGCCTTCATCGACCGCTCGCTGCACTACCGGTTCGCCAACAAGGCCTACGAGGCATGGTTTGAACGGCCGGTCGGCCAGGTCATCGGCCAGCACGTCAGCGCGGTGATCGGTGCCGAGGCGTGGGAGATCCGCAAGCCGGCGATGGCGCGCGCGCTGGCCGGGCGCGAAACGCTGTTCGAGAGCCGCCTGCCGCGCCGCGATGGCCGCCGACGTGATATCGAGGTGCGCTATTCGCCGCGCTTCGGCGCCGATGGCATTGCCGACGGCTTCCATGTCTTCGTCACCGACATCACCGCCTCCAAGGTGGCGCTGGAGGTCAGCCGGCAGCACGCCCAGCAGCTGGAGGTGATGGTGGCCCAGCGCACGCGTGAGCTGGAAGCGCAGATGGCCGCGCGCGAAGCCAGCGAAGCCGCGCTGCGCCAGTCGCAGAAGATGGAGGCGATCGGCCAGCTTACCGGCGGCATCGCGCACGACTTCAACAACATGCTCACCGGCATCCTCTCGGCGCTGGACATCGTGCGGCTGCGGCTGGAAAAAGGCCGCTACGATGACCTGGAGCGCTTCCTGGATACCGCCACCGCGTCCAGCCAGCGTGCGGCCAGCCTCACCCAGCGCCTGCTGGCGTTCTCGCGCCGGCAGTCGCTGGATTCCAAGCCGGTGGAGCTCAATGAACTGGTGGGGTCGCTGCAGCACCTGCTGCGCAGCACGCTGGGCGAAACAGTGCACATCCAGACCCGGCTGGCGGACGATCCGCTGCATGCCGCGCTGGACACCAACCAGTTCGAAAGCGCGGTGCTGAACCTGGCGATCAACGCACGCGATGCGATGCCCAATGGCGGCCAGCTTGAACTCAGTACCTCGCGGGTGCAGGTGGGCGAGGGCGTCTCGGCCACGATACCGGCCGGGGTCTACGCGGTCGTCGGCGTGGCCGACACCGGCACCGGCATGCCGCCGGAGGTGGTGGAGCGCGCCTTCGAACCCTTCTTCACCACCAAGCCCATCGGCAAGGGAACCGGCCTGGGCATGTCGATGGTGTATGGCTTCATGCAGCAATCCGGTGGCCACATCGCCATCGACTCCGTGCCCGGCCAGGGCACCACCATTTCGCTTTACATCCCGCTGGCCGAGCCTGCGGCGGAACCGGACGCGGTCGTCAGTGCGCCGGAGGTCTCGCTGGGCGCCGGCCAGTCCATCCTGGTGGTGGAAGACGACGAACAGGTGCGCATGCTGGTGACGGTGGTGCTGGAGGACCTGGGCTATCAGGTGCAGGTCGTGGGGGATGCCGATGGTGCGATCCCGATCCTGCAGTCCGCGCGCGGCATCGATCTGCTCATTACCGACGTCGGGCTGCCCGGGCTCAATGGTCGCCAGCTGGCCGAGATCGCGCGACAGTCGCGCCCGACGTTGCCGGTGCTGTTCATGACCGGCTATGCCGAGAAGGCGCAGGAGCGTGCGGCGTTCCTGGAAGAGGGCATGGCGATGATCGCCAAACCCTTCCTGCTCGATGAATTCAGTGCGGCAGTAAGGCAATCCCTCGCGTAGAGCGGGGCGTTGCCCCGCTGCTCCATTGCCGCTGTACCCGGCAGCCGGGTAGAACCCGGCGCTACAGGCTCACCTTGCGCCGGTTGTCATCGCTGACCCGGTCGATGAACTTGTTGTACGGATCAAACCCGGCCTCGTCCGGCTTGCCGTCCACCACCACGGTGATCGTCGGCGACGCCTCGGTGACGTGGTGGCGCTGCAGGTACAGCACCTTCTGGTCGCGCTCCTTGCCCGAGGGGGCATTGGCGAACACGCCCACCTCGATCCAGTCGTCCATTCTGCCGGCGGTTTCCTTGCCGCCGCCGTCGGCGTAGCGCTTCTCGGCATGCAGCGTCAGGGTGACCTCGTACGTGCCATCGGCACGCTTGCGCGCCTTGGCGTCCAGCAGGCGGTTGTCATACAGGGTGATCTTCTCGAACAGGTCGGTGACCACCTGCTGGCGGTCGGCCGGGGTCTCGGCCCGGATGTAGCCCAGCAGCTCGCGTGAGGTGGTGTAGGGCGGCTGCTGGTAGCCCTTGTCCTGCAGGAAGCGCTTGAGCGCACGGTTGAGCGCGGCCTCGCCGATCTCCTCGCGCAGGCGGTAGAACACCAGCGAGCCCTTCTGGTAGTGGATGTACTGCTGGTTCTCCACCCGCTCCAGCGGCAGCTCCTGGATGCGCTCGCCGCCACGCCCGGCCAGGTAGCGGTCCAGTTCGGTCTTGAGGAACTGGCGCATGTGCGCGCGCCCATACTCCTTCTCCATCACCATCAGCGCCGAGTACTGCGACAGCGATTCGGACAGCACCGTGGCCCCCTGCACGTTGGCGCCGATCACCTGGTGCGCCCACCACTGGTGCGCGATTTCGTGCGCGGTCACGTAGAACACGTAGTCGATCTTGTCCGGGTCACGCAGGTCGGCGATGAAGCCGATCGACTCGGAATAGGGGATGGTATTGGCGAAGGACTGCGCGAAGCTCTGGTAGCCGGGGAACTCGATGATGCGCACCTGGCGGTGCTGGTACGGGGTGAAGTTGGCCTCGTAGTACGCCAGCGACTTCTGCACCGCCTGGATCATCCGGTCCACGTTGTAGCCGTGGCGCGGGTCGTAATACACCTCGATGGGGATGTCCTTGTAGGTGCCGCGCTTGACCTCCCAACGCGCAGACAGGTACGCGTAGAAGTTGAGCATCGGCCGGTCCATGGCATAGCGGAAGCAGCGCCGCCCGTCCACCGTCTTCTCCTCCTGCAGGTAGCCGGGTGCCAGCGTGATCTGGTCCGGCGCGGTGCAGATGGTGGTGCGGAAGTCGAGCCAGTCGGCATCATCGGAAACGTAGGTGTTGGCGCGCGCGGCCTCGTCCTCCAGCTTGGGCATGCGGGTTGGCTCACCCAGGCCGCGCTTGCGGCGCTCGTTGCGGTCCTGTAGCTCGTTGCCTGCTTCGTAGCCGAACGAGGGCAGCATGCGGCTGTTGAAGAAGCTGCCGTTGGCCACCAGGTTGGTCGGCGCCTGCCCGGCGGTGATGCCGTTCGGGTGCTGGTCCACGCGGAAGTGCACGCGGCGCTCCTCGCCTGGCTGCAGCGGGGTTGCCAGGCGGTAGATGCGGTAGCCCAGGTCCACGTCGTGGAAGGCCAGCGTCTGCCCGCCCAGGTCCACCGCCACCAGCTGGCGGTCATCGTCCATCGCGATATGGATGTCGGTGATCGGCGTGGCGTGGGTATTGCGCACGGTCCAGTCGGCGTCGATGGTGACCGACTGGGTTTCCGGGTGCAGGTCCACGCGGTTGTCCACCGCGGTGATGCGCGGCTGCGGCAGGTGGCGGTACCTGGACAGCTCGCGCTCGTAGCGCACCTGCAGGTCGCGTTGCTGGTCCGGAGAGAGGAACGGATTGCGGATGTTGGTGTTCCAGTACAGCCAGCCGCCTACCGCGACGAAGGCCAGCAACGCCGCCCCCGCGCCCACGCCGGCGGGGCCGCGCAGCCGTCGCCCGGCCAGGGCGAGGCGTTGGCGCAGCCCCATGCCGACCCCGCGTACCCAGAATGCCGACGCCAGGCACAGCAGCGCCACCAGCAGCAGGCCCCAATAGCCCTGGAAGGCCAGCTGCCCGGTCAGGAAGTGGCCGAAGCCGTTCATGTCCGAATACGGTGCGTTGGGCCAGTTGCCGAAGTTGTAGAGGTTCTGGGTGTAGTCCAGCATTCCCAGCGCCACCTGGCCGATCATCACCACGATCAGCAGCGCATAGCCGAGGAACTTGTTGTTGGTCAGCACCTGCAGCACCAGCGCCATGCCACCCATCAGCACGTAGAACACCGAACCCAGCGCCAGCGTTTCGAGATACACCAATGGCTCAAGGTGGGTGTAGCCCTGGCCCAGCTGCAGCGCCATCGAGGCCAGCGCGCCGATCCCCTGGAAGCACACGATCACCATCACCAGCACGCTGAACTTGGCCAGCAGCGGCACCCAGTTGGGCACCGGCATGGCGTCGTTGACTTCATTGAGCCGTGCGGTGCGTTCCTTCCACACCAGCTCGCCGGCGTAGAACAGCACGATGATCACCAGCAGCCAGCTGTAGGCGCCCTGCAGCGCGCCGAGCATCTGCGCCGTGACCGGGTAGATCGGCGTGCCGTACAGCGTCTCCTGCGACAGCGCGCCCGGAATGAAGTTGGCCAGGCCCAGCACCAGCAGCACCAGGAATGGCACGCTGCGCAGCACGCCGGCGGTATCGAAGCGGACCTGGCGCAGGTACTGCCGCCAGCCGGTAGTGGCGCCGAAGGTCGGGTGGATGCGCGGCACGATGAGCTGCGTGGGGCGGGTGGCGGCGGCGACCGGCGCGGCGGGCTTGCGGCCCCAGCGCCGGCGCCCGCTGCCGCTGCGCTCGGTGCGGAACAGCGCGAAGGTCGCCGCGAACAGCGCCACCGCCACGCCCAGCCACAGCGCGCGGTTGGCCAGCACGTAGCCGGCCAGCTGCGGCAGCTGGGTGTTGCTCTGCTCGGTGGCCCAGTAGCGCACGGTACGGCCCAGCGCCCGCATGCCGAGCGGTTCGGCCAGCGTGGCGATCCAGGTGTTGTCGATGTCGCGCAGCAGCGAGGCGCTCACCCCGTACAGCACGAAGTAGCCCACCAGGCCGATGTACACCCACAGGATCGAGCGGGTCAGCGCGGCCAGCATCGCCAGCAGCGCGGTGGTGAACACCAGGTTGGGCAGCACGATCACCGCGAACGTCCACGCGTAGGCGCGCAGCGGGGTGGGGCCTATCCGTGCCGGGTCGACCCACGGCATGAACGGGGCCAGCAGCAGGCCCATCGCGATGATCAGGTAGAACAGCAGACCGGCGCACAGCGCGGCCAGGACGCGCCCGGCCAGGTAGTCACGGCGTTTGATCGGGCTGGTGAAGATCAGCTCGGCGGTGCCCAGCTCGAAGTCGCGCAGCAGCGCGTTGCTCACCAGCAGGGCGGACACCAGCATGCCCATGATGGTGAAGATGCCCATGAAGCGGGCAATCACGATCGGGGCATTGCTGTGCACGTTGCCGGCACCCCCGCCGATCTGCACGGCATCGCTGGAGGCCGCGGCGAAGGCCAGCGCGGCGAACAGCACCGACAGCAGCCACAGCAGCGGGGAACGAAGCTGCTCGCGCAGCTCGAAACGGAAGAAGGCAGTGATCATGGGCGCGCTCCGGTCAGGCGGCCCGCGACTGCAGGCGCAGTCGCTGGAAATACACATCCTCGAGGTCCGGGGCCACCGGCTGGAACCCGTCGCCGGGGTCGCTGGCGCTGTGCACGTGAATCACCGGGCGGCCGCCCACCAGGCGGGTGGAGAGCACCACATGGTTGGCTTCGTAGGTGGCCAGTTCGGCGCTGTCCACCTGCTTGCGCCAGACCTGCTGCTGCAACGCGTCGATGGCATCGCTCGGCTTGCCGGTCAGCAGCACCTGGCCCTTGTTCATGATGGCCATGCTCGGGCACAGGTCGGTGACGTCCTCGACGATATGGGTGGACAGGATCACCGCCACGTTCTCGCCGATGGCGGCCAGCAGGTTGAGGAACCGGTTGCGCTCTTCCGGGTCCAGCCCGGCGGTGGGCTCGTCGACGATGACCAGTCGCGGGTCGCCGAGCAAGGCCTGGGCGATGCCGAAGCGCTGGCGCATGCCGCCCGAATACGTGCCCAGCTTGCGCTTGCGGGCATCCCACAGGTTCACCTGCTGCAGCAGCCCGTCCACCACCTCGCGGCGCTGCGCCTTGTGGGTAATGCCCTTGAGCACGGCGAAGTGGTCCAGCAGATCCAATGCACTGACCTTGGGGTACACCCCGAAATCCTGCGGCAGGTAGCCCAGGCGGCGGCGCACCACGTCCTTGTCGCGCAGCACGTCGATGGCCGGCTCGCCGGGAATCTCCAGGGTCACGCTGCCGCTGTCGGCTTCCTGCAGCGTGGACAGCGTGCGCATCAACGACGACTTGCCCGCGCCGTTGGGGCCGAGCAGCCCGAACATGCCGCGCGGAATGTCGAGGGTGACGCCCTTGAGTGCGTGCACGCCGTTGGCGTAGGTCTTGGACAGCGAGCGGATCTGCAGCATGCGTCGGACACCTTCCCCTGAATGGTGAACGACTTATCGCGGCAAAGCGGCCCGGCCACATCACCCGTAAGTCATGGGTGCGGTCGGGAGCGGCGCGCCTCTGCTCCCGGCACGACGGGCTTCATCGCGGCCAGATTGGTTTCATCGCACCGCGCTGGCGCCTGGCCAAGCGGGCAGGCAGGCTGGGCCATCCACTGCAGGAGCGTGCCATGCCGATCCACCTCCATCTGACCCGCACGGCCCTGCGCGGGAGCGCGTTGTGGGCGCTGCTGGCCAGCAGCGCACTGGCCAGCGCCGCGCCGGCGCCCGATGTCGCCACCGCCGCGCAGTGCGCGGTCGGCAGCTACCGCATGGCCGATGGCGGCAGCGTGGACATCGGGCCGGAGGCAATGGCCGAACAGCTGCCCTGGCGGCTGCCGGACGGACGCAGGAGGTGGCCGCTGCCACGGCTGCCGCTGGCGGCCTGCTACGGCGCGGCACGGATAGAAACGTGGCCGCGCTCAACGCCGCCGTGACGACGCGCGCAGCACCTGCTTCACCGGAATGGTCTGCCCGTCCACCGGCGTGCCGCTGATCAGCGCCAGCAGCTTTTCCACCAACAGCTGCCCGGCCTGTTTGGTGTCCTGCTGCACGGTGGTGAGCGGCGGCGACACCGAGGCGGCCAGCGGGATATCGTCGAAGCCGGCCAGCGCCACATCCTGCGGCACGCGCAGCCCATGCTCGCGCAGTGCGCGCATGGCGCCGATGGCGATCAGGTCGCTGGCCGCGAACACGCCATCCAGCGTCTCGCCGCGTGCCAGCAATGCCTGGCAGGCATCGAACCCGTCCTGCTCGGTGGTGATCGCGTCGTGCTGCAGACCCGGTTCGGCACGGATGCCGCGTGCCGCCATCGCCGCCACGTGGCCACGGTAGCGCTCCTCGAACTCGGGGTAGTGGCTGGACGCGTGGCCGATGAAGGCGATCCGCTGGCAGCCCTGGTCGAGCAGGTGCGCGGTGATGTCGAACCCACCCTGGAAGTTGTCGCTGCCGATCGACACCCCGGGCTGGTCGGGCAGGGCCGCGCCCCAGCGCACGAAGTGGGTGCCCTGTTCAACCAGACGTTGCAGCCGCTCGCGCGACTCGTGGTAGTCGCCATAGCCGAGCAGGATGATGCCGTCGGCCTTGTTGCTGTCTTCGTAGTCGGCCTGCCAGTCGGTGGACAGCTGCTGGAAGGACACCAGCAGGTCGTAGCCGCGCTGCGCGCAGGCACGGGTGATCGAACCCAGCATGGCGTGGAAGAACGGGTTGATCAGCGAGTCGTCGTTGGTGGGGTCTTCGAAGAACAGCAGGGCCAGCGTGCCGGCATTGCGCAGGCGCAGGCTGGAGGCGTTCTTGTCGACCTTGTAGTTCAGCTCCCGGGCGATGCGCAGGATGCGCTCGCGGGTTTCCGGATTGACCATCGGGCTGCCGCGCAGGGCACGCGATACGGTGGGCTGCGATACCCCGGCCAGGTGGGCGATGTCCAGGGAGGTGGCTTTGCCGCGGATGGTCATTGCTGGGAACGGCGGGAACGACGACCTGCATGATGCCATGCGCCGCGCGGGCGTGGCCGGGTGGCCGGCGGGCCGGCGGGCCGGCCGGCTGAATCGGCGCGGGCCTTGCCTCCCATGGGCTGCGCGGGAATCCGACGGGTTCTGGCCGGAATCCTGACGGGGGCGGGCGGGGCGGCGATGGTAAGATGGGGCATTCTGGACCCCACCCCATTCTCCCGTGGGTGGCCCTGCGTATCTGCAGCCCGCACGGCGCTGTGTTATGACTGCGGCCTGCCCTCGGACAACGGAAGAGCAACCCTATGGCGCGCGGCATCAATAAAGTCATCCTGGTCGGCAACCTCGGCAACGACCCGGACGTGAAGTACACCAAAGGCGGCATGGCGATCACCCGCATCAGCCTGGCCACCACCAGCGTCCG
>Ga0233366_1000198_pt1 | contig 24767 bp, 29 predicted proteins | sample ElkDunMinimDraft_23_FD_191536 | JGI IMG/M metagenome (GOLD analysis project Ga0233366, IMG submission 191536) | Fecal eukaryotic communites from dung pellets of Tule Elk in California, USA - Elk Dung C4 | ecosystem: Host-associated > Mammals > Digestive system > Large intestine > Fecal | place...
CGCCCGGGGGTCTCGAAGCCCTGCTCCTGGGCGTCGACCAGGACCGCGACGGTCTTGGTGGAGCGGGACTTGGTGTGCGTCCGGTAGCCGGGGGTCTCGCGGGGGTCCTCGGCCAGCGTCGGCTCGGCGTCCTTGACGTGGACCGCGGTGGCCGGGCCCTTGCGCTCGCGGGCCTTGCGCTCCTTCTTCGGGGCCTCCTCGGCGGGGGCCTCCTCGACCTCGGAGGGGGTGATCTCCTCGGCGGTGATGACCAGGCCCAGCTCGGCCTGGCGGCGGAGCTGCTTGACGACCTTGGCCTTGGCGCCGTTGTAGGCGCTCGCCGGGACGATGCGGCAGCCCTTGGCGTCGGCCCCGAGCGCCTGGAGCGCCTTGGCCGCCAGCTGCGCGCTGGTGTGCCAGGAGAAGGCGGCCTCCGCGCCCTCCCAGGGGCCGACGACGGCGTGGGTGTAGGCCATCGAGTCGGTGGCGCGGGCGTCGAAACCGTCCGTGTTCTCGACCGGGACGACGTAGGTGGTGGTCTTGCTGGCCATGAGGTTCGCTCCTCTGTTTCGGGGGTGTTGCGGTGAGCCCTCATCTTCTCCACAGGCTGCGCGGTTCCGCACCTCCTCGGCACAGCGGGCCAAAAGCCCCCCGCCCGGGGAGGGGCGGGGGGCTGGAGCTGGAGCTGCTATTCGTCCGGCAGCGGCGCGGGGTCCTCGGCGAGCTCGGCGTCGGCCTGCGCCTGCATCGCTGCGACCTGGCCGAGCAGCCCGTCAGCGAGCCCGTCGAGCTGGCGTAGCGAGAGTGCGAGGGGCTGCAACGCTGGGCCGTCCTCGATCACCTCCCCGTCGTCCCACACCAGCTCCGGCTGGACTCGGATGCGGGCGACCCGCAGGCGGCGGGAAGGCGCGTGGGTCTCCTGGGTCATGTCAGGCTCCGATCAAGCCGAGGGAGGTGAGGGCTGCGTGGATCGCCTCTGGGGTGACGGCGACGCCGGTCGGCCTGCTGACAGCCGATGCGCCGAAGAACCCGATCTGCGGCCCTTCGTTGGCGTAGCGCAAGGAGAGGGCGGTCACGAAGTTGCCCGGGGTATCCGTGAGCTTCTGGACCGGGGCCACTTGGAACGTGAAGGTAGACCCTCCGCCGTGGATGCGCTTGTACCAGTAGGAGGAGCCCGAGCCCGCATAGTTCTCAAACACGACTTGGGCGACCGCGGAGTCCCCGCGGACCAGCACCGAGTCGGGGTTGGGAACCGTGCCGTTCGCCCGAGCTCGGAACGCGCCGTCCCGGACCTCGATGTTCGCGCCGTCCCAGTCCAGGGTGCCGGTGGCCGCCCGGACGCGCCCTCCCTTGCCGTTGGCCGCGACCCAATCCATGAGCGCGAGCCTGGGGTTCTCGGCGTCTGTCTTGTAGGAGATCCAGCGGGCCAGCGGGGCGCTCGCCTGGGTGAACATCTCCGCAAAGACAGCGGGGGCCTGCGAGCGCTGCTCCACCACCAAGCCGTGGGCCGTCGTGCTGGCGATGGAGGAGGTCTGCTCCAGCTTGATGCCGATGCCCCGCGACTTGTTGCGGACGATCATGCCGCTTCCGGAGCCGCCGTCGAGGCCGACGCCCCAGATCCAACCCCCACCGGAGTCGCGTCCTTGCATGACATGCCAGAGGTAGCCGCTGCCGCCGTTGTGGATGTACTCCCACTGCGCGACCAGCCCGTCCCCCTGGGTCCGGAGGACGGGGATGCCCGACGGGTCGGTTGGAGCTGGGACGCCCGGCGCGACGGGGAACACGAGCTCAGCCACCCCCGAAGCAACCGAGGCTGACACCGCCGCCTTGGTCGGCCCCTCGGTGGTGATGTAGCCCGCCACCCCCTCGTTGGTGCCACCGGGGGCCACCGGGAGGTCCCCCTCCACCACCGTCTCCGTTCCGTCGCTGAGCTTCAGCGCGAGCTGGCCCGCCTCGGTGATGTAGGCCTCCCTGACGCTCGCGCCAGGCTCCCCGCGCAGCATGGGGACGGGCGCGCCGGGCTCGACGGGCAGGAGCTCGGTGAGGTCGTTCTCCGGGCCGGAGATCCGGACCGGGACGGAGGGGAAGGCCACCGGGACGCCGCGGGCCTTCAGGCCGATGAACTCCACCCGGTGGGTGGCCCCCTCCGGGACCGAGGGGTTGACCGTGGGGCTGGTGAGGTCCACGACCCAGACCCCGCGCTCCCCGTCGCTGACCAGGTAGCCGTCGCTGTTGATGGTGCCGGTGAAGACCGCCCGGCCCAGGGACGCCGGGCCGCCCGAGCTCTCAGCTCGCGCGTAGGACTGGAGGGGGCTGAGCTTCACCTCCCCCTCGTCGCACCAGATGGGGCGGCGCTCGGGGCCGCCGCCCTCCGCGACGGTGATGCCGAAACGTCCGGTGACGTGGGCGTAGTCGAGCTCAGGCATGTGGGGGGCCTCCTCAGGCGCAGGGAGAAGCGGGGGGGATGAGCCCCCCGCCCAGGCGGTGGCGGGGTCCGCGGGCGGGGGGCTCGCGACCAGGGCGAGACGGGGGGGCTCAGCTCCTGGTCGGCAGGGGGCGGACCTCGTAGGTGGCCCGGATGAGGAAGTGGTCCGTGTGCAGGTGGAGCTGGCGGTCGTTGAACGACCGTGCCCGCTTGCAGCTGACCCTCCCGTCCTTGTCGTAGCTGGCGATGACGTCGATGCAGCCGTGGCCGGTGTTCGGCCAGGACTTCAGCTCGTCCCAACAGGTGGTGAGGGGGCCACCGAAGAACACGTCGTCCTTCTTGTCGTTGAGGTTGGAGTCCCCTCCGACGAAGGCGAGCGCCTGCCCCTTCCCCTCCCGGGTGGCCCAGCGGCCCAGGGCGCGCCCCAGCTTCATGTTCTGGGCGCGGTGGTCCACCGGGTCGCCCGGCTTGTGTCGGCGCTCCATGCCGTGGAAGCGGGCCTTGGTGAGGCCGTGGAACGCGCCCAGGGAGATCCGGCCCAGCTCGGTCTCCCCGCGCAGCCAGACGATCCCCTTGGGGCCGTAGCGGTGCGGGTCTCCCATGGCGTGGGAGCCCTCCAGGACCTTCTCCCAGCCGGTGGCGGGCTTCTTCGGCATCAGCTCCTTGGATGCGGCCACCCAGCAGTCGGTGGGGGCGGCGGGGAGGAAGAACCAGTAGCCGTGCTTCTTCGCCTGGCGCTTCAGCTCCTCCGGGGTGTTCCCGGAGCCGGGGCCGGCCTCGGTGCCGGTGATGAGGTCGGCCCCCTGGGACATGACCGTCTCCGCGTCCTCAGCTCGCTGAGTCCGGGTGTCGGAGTATTGGAGGGAGGCGTGGAGGATCGTGAGCTGGTGGGGCTTGCTCACGCGACCTCACCCTCCCGGTCCTGCGGTCCCCAGGTGGTCGGCACCGGGTCGGCCAGCGTCTCCACGGTCGTCACCGAGGGCCCGGCGCTGCCCAGTGGCGAGGAGGCCAGGGAGGTGAGGACGGACAGGACGAAGCCGCCGAGGGCGAAGCCGCCCACGTCGGCCCAGCTGACGTTCATCGCGTCGACCTGCCCGGCACCGAACACCAGGGCGGCGGCCTGGGCGGCGGACTTGATGGCCCGCTCCAGGACGGCGGTCCAGAACATGCGTGTGGTCATCTGCCATGCACCTCTCATCGGTTGGGCAGGGCGTCCAGGCCCTGCTTGATCCGCTTTCGTCGGGCGGGCTTGGAGCGCTTCGCCGCGGCGGCCAGGAGGTCCCGGGCGCGGGTGACCCGGGTCGGCTTCGGGGCGGGCTTCACCGGCTCCTTGGCGGGCCCGGCCTGGAGCTTCTTCACCTCGGCCTGGACGAGCTTCAGGAAGTGGGTCCGGGGGAAGTTGCCGAGGTCCCAGTGGTTCGTCTGGCCCCAGGCGTCGGATACGTCGTCGTGCTCGCAGATCCCGCGCTTGCCAGCTCGCAGGTCGGCGGGGCTGAGCATCTGCACCGGGACGTCGTAGGCCAGGCAGAGCTCGGCCACCAGGCGCGCGCCGCGGGCCAGCATCTCCCGGTGGGGGCCGTCGTCCCAGCGGGACATGGGGAGCGGGGTCCCGCCTCCGTTGACGCCCACCCAGTCGCAGAACTCGACCCCGATGCTGTGGGAGTTCGGCGGGGCGTGCCAGGCGATCCGGGAGTCGTAGACGGTCTGGACGATCTCGCCGGGGTCCACGATGTAGTGGGCCGACCCCCGGGCTGCGGGGGACCGGAAGTAGGCGGCGATGTTGCGAGCTCCGCCGCGCTCGGTGGGGCTGACGGTGCCGTGGAGGACGATCCGGTGGATCGGCTTGTTGCCGCCCCCGGAGTCCCTGCCCGGTCCGGCGTAGGGCGGCGACGGGGCCTTGAACTTGCTCATGCCTCACTCCTCTGGTTGTGGGGAGGGTTGGGGAAGTCGGGGACCGGGACGCCCTGGAGGAACAGCGCGTACTCCATGGCCGCAGCACGGCGCTGCCAGTAGGCGTGGAGCTCGCGCTCCAGCTCCAGAGCGGCGTAGGCCCGGTCAGCGCGGGTGTCGGCCTCGATGCGCCAGCGCTCCAGGTTGGCGATGGCGGTGGCTTCCCTGGTGTCGGCGCTAGCTCGCAGCGCCAGCCAGGCCTTGACCAGGGTGAAGATGGCCGCTGCCCCGCCCCCGGAGAGGACCAGGACGGCGAGCTGCTGGGCGGAGTTCATGGGCGCTCCCTCCGGGCCGCCCGGTAGAGCGCGGACACGTCGAGCCAGCGGGCTCCCATGAGGAGGGCGAAGCTCCACAGGAGGGCCACCGAGGGGATGCTGGTGGCCTGCCAGCTCTGCACGTTGCCCTGGAGGAGACCGAACCCGGCCAGGGCGGAGAAGATCAGCGGGAGGCCGACGTACTCGCCGGTCCAGCGCTGCCTCAGCTGGCCGGAGAAGGCCAGGAGACCGCCGAGGATGAGCCAGGCGGCCAGGAGAGCCCAGAGGGGTTCGATGATCCCTGGGTAGCGGTCCAGGACGGTGAGGAGGGAGATCCCTCCGAGCGCCGCCCCGGCGTACGCGAACATCCTCATGGTCCGGGTCGACTTCCGAGACCAGGGCACGCTAGCTCGGCGATGAGTCGGCGGCCCGGATCGCCTGGACCGCGGAGAGGATCATGGTGTCGTTGATGACGCTGGGCCGCCGCCCGGTGTCGGGGTTCACGTCGTCGTTGGCGGTGCCCTTGGCGTAGTCCCAGGCCTCCGCCCAGCCGGGCTCTGAGACGATCTGCCAGACCCGCTCCTGGGCCCAGCTCCGGGGGTCTGTGATGCCCTCTCCAGCTGCGGCGGCGATGATGCGGGCCAGCAGCGACGGGGAGCCCGCCATCTCGACAACGGACTGGTAAGCCATGAGCTCTCCTAGGTCTTGATGATGAAGTTGACCGACAGGTTCGGGAAGGACTTGTTGGCGACCCCGGTGGTCACGAAGGACGACCCCGCGGTGGAGCCCTCGGTGGCGTGGGTGTGGTTGTCGAACTGCGCCGTCCTGGGGACGGAGTTGCCCCCGGTGTTCGGGGTGTTCCAGGTGTTCGCCGGGGCCGTGGAGGGCCGCCCCGTGGACAGGGAGCCGGAGTCGTGGATGTGGGCAGGGGTCCGGTCCTCGGCAGGCACCGCGTCGGACTGGCCGAGGGGGTTGCCGGACGCCTCAGCTCCCCAGGGGAAGCGGCGGCGGAGATCCGGGAGCTTGAACGTCGAGGCGTCCGCGGTGCCGAAGTGGGTCCCGAGGACTTCAAACAGCTCGGGGTAGAGGGCCCGGGAGACCGAGGAGCCGTCACAGATCAGCCACCCAGCTGGGGCTGAGCTCCCGCCGTACATCGTGATGGAGCCGGTGGGGACAAACCCACGGATCTTGGACCCGTCGGGGACCACCGTGCGCCCGTCCCCGGCCCCTTGGATTCCACCGAAACGGAAGGCCCCGGTGCCGCGGAAGTAGTCCACCCCGGAGGCGGAGGCGATCTCGCCGGTAGCGGAGGCGGTGGGGAAGGAGGAGCCAGGCGGCGGAGCTGCGCCGGTCCCGGCCAGCGTCGGGGAGATGTAGGTGAGCGCCCGCCCGGAGGTGACGGTGGTCAGGAGCTTGGTGGTGGCGTCGGTGTCCATGTAGACCCGGACGGCGTTGGGGTCGTCGGACCCGCCCCCCTGGATCGGCGGAGCTGGGATGCCCAGGGAGGGGAAGGCGCGCCGCGGGATCACCCGCTCGTTCAGCGGGGAGGGGGCCGACTCCTTGTTGCCGTTCTCGGCGTTCTGGTCCCACCAGGTGTACTGCGCGTAGACGGTCCGGTCGGTCCGCTCCGGGGAGAACTCGGCCAGGTAGAAGGAGGTGGCGTCCCGGTCCCCGGCCAGGAAGCGGGAGCTGGAGGCGTCCCACCACAGGGCCGAGGGGTGACCCAGGACCTGCCAGCTCTCCGACTCCTGCCAGCTGCCATCGGGAAGGAAGACGTTCACCCCGTAGGGGCCATCGTTGGCCCCCGAGGCAATCAGCCGCTTGGAGCCGAAGTCGCCGTTGCCGACGTAGGCGGCCCGGACCACCAGCTGAGCGGGGGCCCCGGAGACCACCACCGTCTCGTCGGCGTTCTGGTCCCGCAGCGCTCCGCCTACCCCGTCGAGCGCCCAGCGGTACCACCGGATCTTGCCGTTGGATTGGGTCCGGGCCAGCCACAGGGAGGTGCCGGAGGGGTCGGCGGCGATGGCCCCATCCCAGTAGCTGACCGGGGCCATGCGGTTGCCACCGGAGTCCTGGAGGAACCAGCCGCCGTTCTGGGAGCCCGAGCTGTTGTAGCGGTGGAGGATGAACTCCGAGTGACCCCGGGCGGAGTTCCACCTCAGGCCCATGGCGTAGAAGACGTTCCCGATGGCGGTCACCGAGCGCCAATCGACCAGGGCGTCGTCGGAGTGGACCCGCGCCTTGACCGCCCCGGTGGCGTTGTCGATGAACACCACCTCCTTCTCGCCTCCGGTGGGGAGGGTGAAGACGGTGGCCCAGGTGGAGCCGTCCGCGGTGCGCCCCAGGCCCGCGGCCCCGACGCCAGCTGCTCGCACCTGGGGGAAGCGGCGCAGCTCGCGCCGGGCCACCCAGTCGATGGTCAGCAGGCTCTGGGGGTTGGAGGTGCCGGAGGCCAGGTAGAGCTTGCCGTTGATGTAGTTGGTGACGCCGTTGATCGACAGGCCCCCGCGGACGGTGAGGTCCGCGGTTCGCAGGATGGCGTCGATGACGGCGGGCGACCCATCGGCGGGGAAGCGGATCTCCCCACCGGAGGCCAGCGGGATCGTGATGCCCCGGTCCGGGCTCAGGGTGATGTTCCCGAGCTGGATCTCTCCGGCCAGGACGAAGCCCGCGGCCACCGTGGTCAGGATCGTCTCGGTGTCCACCTCGGCGTTGAGGGAGGCCTCCACGGCGGGCGAGGGCTCCGCGGTCCCCAGCTCGTTGCGGGCCACCACATAGAAGCTGTAGGAGGTGTCCGGGTCGAGGTCCCCGCCGCCCGGGGTGGAGCGGACGATCACCACCGTGGAGCGGGTGGACTCGATGAGCTGGCCGTCCATGAAGTAGTCCAGGACGGTGGAGGGGTCCACCACCCCGTCAGCTACCAGGGTGATCGCGGAGGCCGATCCGACCGCGGTCAGGGTCGGGGAGCTGGAGGGCGGCTCGGTGGGGCCAATCGGGGGGAGCTCGACCTCCGGGAGCGTCCCGGGGTCGATGTAGGAGCCGTCCACGAACGGCTCCTGGCCGAGGAGGTCTGCCACCACCCACTCGGAGCCGTCCAGGCTCAGGGAGACCCGTTCCCCGTCCTCCCTGGTCCCCAGGGGGAGCCGGTCGAACAGGTAGTGGGGGACGCGGGCGTCGACCGCCTCCCCGTCGAGGTCGAGCTGGACCAGGACGCGGCGCTCCACCACCAGCGGGTAGACCTCCACCGAGGTCTCCTCCGGCCAGGCTTCAGCCAGGGGGGTGTGGAGGTGGAGCTCGTCGGTGTCCAGGTCTGCGGAGGCGTAGGAGACCACGGTGAGGTCGTCGAGGATCAGCAGCCCGCCGTCCTCGTTGAAGTCCACCGCGTCCCCGAGCTGGAGGACGGTGGCCCCAGCGGGGGCGGGAGCGACCAGCTCGGAGCCAGCGCGGCCCTCGGTGACGGACTGGACGATCCCGTTCTCCAGGGACTCGGGGCTCATCAACGGCTCCTGATTCGCTTGCGGTTCGGGGTCACCCGCTTGTTGGTCCCGACGCTCATCACCCCGGAGTGGACGAGCGGGATGGAGGCCTGGAGGAGGGTGAAGCTCAGGGAGACCTCGGAGGTCGCCAGGCGCACCGGATCGAAGGGGTCCAGGTGGGGGATCGGCAGGGAGTCGAAGGAGACCTCCACGCCTTCCCGCAGCAGCGACTGGAGGCGACTGGAGGCGATGCGCCGGGCGTCCTTCTTGGAGCGCACCTTGTCGTTCTCCACCACCTCGACCAGGTAGCGGGGGACGCGGACCTCCTTGCCGCCCTGGGTGATCTTCCGGCCCAGCCGCTGCGCGGAGAGCGGGTGGCTCCCGGAGGGGGTCGCGGTGGCCGAAACCTGGGGCTTCCCCTTGGCCTTCTTGCCGCGGACCCACACCAGGTTGCGGACGGAGGAGAGGTCGTAGCTGACCTCGGGGGGCGTCAGGACAGAGCCGCCGTCGCCGTCGCGGAAGGTCCAGGCGTTCGACTTGGGAGCTCGGCGGAGCTGGCAGACCCCGGCCCCGTCGTAGAACAGCTGGCGGTTGATGGAGCGCGCCAGCTCCTGGGCGGTGGACCACGGTTGGGTCAGACGGCCCAGGCTGAGCTGGTCGTCCAGCTTCCCGCCCCGAGCTGGGAAGGAGAAGTCCTCCTCCCCGGCCCGCTCCCTCAGGATGGTCTTGATGGCCGCCACGGTGTCCATGCCCTTCCGCAGGGTCAGCGGCCTCCAGGTGGCTCCCTTGGCAAGGTGCTCCTTGCCCAGGCAGGACAGGGAGATGGAGTCCCCGTCGCGCTCCATGCCGACCACGGGGCCGCGGAAGATGGACACCTCCACCCAGCGGCCCAGCTCCTCGACCAAGACGCCGTAGAAGACCTGGACCATGCGGTCGAGGAACAGGCCTCCCTCGGCGGGGGCGTCGGAGTCCAGGTGGAGGGCGTGCTCCGGGTCGTCCAGGGTGAGCTCGGCGGAGCGGGTGACCTCGGCGGAGGCGTCGATGTTGACCTGGCCGTCCAGGAGCTGGGCGGTGAGGTCGGCCAGCTCCTCGCCGTCGAGGTCCTGGAGCTTCACCCGGACCCGCATCCGGTGGGAGGTGAGGAGCTGGCGCTCGAAGGCCAGGTGCTCGGCGGAGTTGCGCCCCACGCTCTGCACTAGCTCACCTCCCAGAAGTCGAAGGCGACCAGGCGCGACGGGGGGATGTGCTGGGTGGGGGCGGTCTGGACGTTGCCCAGGAGCACCCTCAGGTTGAGGTCAGCGACCGCGAGCTGGACCGGCTTCCCGGCCTTCCGGATCGCCTCCAGGTCGGCCTCATAGGAGGCCGCGGAGCGCCCGTGGGCATCCACCAGCTGCCCGGAGATGGAGCCCTCATAGTTCCGGGTGCCCTGGACCCTCCGGACGCTCTGAGAGGCCCCCAGAGGCGCGATGGAGGAGGCGTCCTCCGGACGGGTCCAGGAGCCCTGGTCGGAGCCAGCGAGCCAGACCCGCCGACCGTTGGCCTCATCGAGTAGCCAGATGCCCCGGGTGGTCGGGGTGTGGGTGACCGAGACGGAGTTGGACTGCTTCCCGTTCACCTTCGCCTTGACCTGCCAGGTGTGGGGCCGCCAGGTCCGGGCCCCGGGGTCCACCCAGCGGTAGGAGGTCCCCGAGACCAGGGCGTCCTCAGGCAGGAGCTCGGGCTCCAGGGTGATCCCGTCGCGCACCACGACGTAGGAGTCCGGGGCGGAGCTCCTGGTCCAGGTGAGGACCACGCCGGGCCACGGGTTCGGCTGGGAGGCGGCCAGGCCGACGACCCCGGCCACGGTGGGGTCGTTGACCACGGTGAAGTCCACCGGGGCGGACTCGGCGTAGCCAGCTGAGGCGTCGCGGTTCTTGTCGTCCCAGACCCTCACCAGGACCCGGTACGGCCCGGTGCCCCGCAGGGCCTTCTTGTCCGGGGGCGTCCAGGCGGTGTCGGTCCCGGACTGCTCCCCGGAGTCCGCGATCTCCACGGTGGGGTCGTTGGCGTCGAGGATGAGGACCTGCCAGCGGCGCTGGGTGCCACTGAAGCTCCACACGATCCGGGGGGTCGGGTCGGCCACCGTCGAGCCAGCTCCGGGGGGCGGGTTGAGGACGCTCACCGTCCCCGGGGGCTCGTAGGAGATCGCCGCGTCGTCGGACCATGTGGACTCGAGGCCGGCCCCGTCGCGGACCTGTGCGCGCCAGTAGACGGTCCCGCCCGAGGGGATGCCCGGGTAGGAGGTCGCGCTGAGGTCCAGCTCCGGCATGTCGGAGGTGACCCAGCCGGAGTCCCAGGCCCCGGAGAAGGTGTCGTTGGAGGCCACCTGGACCCGCACCGCCGACAGGGTGGTGTCCCCGAGCTTGTCGGTGAAGCGGAAGCGCAGCAGCGGCTTGGGGACCGCCACCGCCTTCCCAGCTCCAGGGGTCAGGCCGGTCGGTGCCTGGGGGGCCTCGGACCACTCCACCGTGAGGGTGGGGCGGTAGGCGGAGGGCCCCTCGGAGGAGAAGACCTTCCGCATCGACCCGGAGGTGGACAGCCGGAAGCCGTGCCACGGGGCACCGTCCGCGACCGCCTGGAGGAGCGGCTTCACGTCGAGCTCCACCAGCTTGCCCTGGGGGCCTCCGGTGTCGGTGACCGACGCCGATGCTCCGGTGACCAGGGGGCGCTTGTTCCAGGTGACCCTTGCCGCCTTCAGGGGCTCGGCCAGGCGGGCCGCGGTGATGGTGGTGGTCCCCGACCAGGACTGCGAGTGGTAGACCCTCAGCTTCGCGGAGGTCACCACCGCCCCCAGCGGCATGGGCCGGTTGAAGTACAGGAAGGCGTAAGCGGTGTTGAGCGCCATCCCGAGCTGCCGGGTGCCGTTGAAGTTCTTGGAGTCCCGGGCCTGGTTGACCCAGGTGTCCACGGCTCCCCGGAGGGTCACGTCAGGCATGCATGGCTCCCAGCTGGCGGCGGAATCGGGCGTCGGTGTTCACCGCGTCGTTGGCGACCAGGCGGAAGAAGCCGGTGCCGTCCTCCCAGTTGGTGATGCGGAGCTCAGCGACCTGACCGGCTCCAGCTGCCCCAGCGGAGGAGACCCGCTCCAGGAGGCCCCGGAGCATCGAGTCAGGCAGCACCGTCTCCGGCTCGCGGCCCTCTCCGATGAGCGCGACGGTGGCCCCGGTGACGCGGCCACCAGAGGCCAGGGCCACATGCGGGATCGGGTTGTCCGAAATGTCAATGGCGAACTTGCCCCACCCGAGCTTGTTCGGGATGGCGCGGTTCATGGCGTCGATGGCCCCGTTGATGACCGAGGTCAGCGCCGACTTCACCCCGGAGGCAATGTCCCCGGCGATGCCGCCCACAGCGGACAGGCCCGACTTGATGCCGTCGATGATCTTGGAGCCGAGGGTCTTGGCGGCGCTGAGGAACTTCCCGGCCAGCGCGCCGATCTTCCCGGGCATGGACCGGATGAGGTCCACCACCGCGCCAGCTCCACGGGCCACGATCTGCTTGGCGTTGTTCCACACCGAGGTGAAGAACTTCCCCAGGAGGCCCCCCAGGGACTTCACCGCGGAGAGGATGCGGCCCGGGAGCTTGGCGTAGAAGGTGATGTAGCCGACCACCAGGCGGGTGGTGACGTTCTTCACCAGGTTCCAGGCCCCGGTGACCACGTTCTTCAGCGCGGTCCCCAGGGACCGCAGAGCCCCCATGGCCTTGCCGGGCAGCGCCTTGATGAAGCCGACCGTGGCCTCCACCCCGCCGATCACCGCGGACTTCACGGCGTCCCAGACGGCCACCATGACGCCCTTGAACCACTCCCAGGCGGCCCCGAGCTTCGCCACGATGGCGTCCCACAGCCCGAACTTCTTGATGACCAGGACGATGATTGCGATGAGCGCGGCCACGGCCAGGACCACCAGGACGATGGGGTTGGCGGACATGGCCGCGTTGAGGGCCCACTGGACCGCGGCCCAGGTCTTGGTGAACGCCTGGACCAGCTTGGACTGGAGCAGCCACTTCTTCAGGGCCCCGGAGCTCACCGCCACCACCGCGGCGTGGGCCGCGGTCACGGTGACCAGGGTGCCGAGGACCCCGGCCAGGATCTTGGCCAGGGTGGAGTGCTCCTTGAAGAAGCCGACCACCGCGCCGATGGCGGCCCCCACCGCGTCGAAGATCGGCCCCAGCTTCTCCAGGAGAGGAGCCAGGGTCATGAGGGCGGGGATGACGTAGGAGGCCATGGCCTCGGTGAGGCCCTGCTGGAGCTGCCGGGTGAAGGCCTGGAGCTTCGCTGCCGGGGTGGCGTTGAACTTCTTGTTGGCCTCCTCAGCTGCGCCGCCGACCTTGCCCAGACCCTCAGCGGCCTTGCTGGGGTCGAGGGCGTAGAGCGCCTGTCCCAGGTCCTCCGCTTGGGTGCCGAACAGCTTGACCGCGGCGGCCTCGCGCTCCACCGGGTCCTTGATGCCGCGGAGCTTGTCGAGGACCGTCTGGAGTCCAGCTGCCGCGGGCTTGCCGCCCTTGGCGATCTGGTTGGTCATCTTCTCCGCCGACAGGCCGAGCGTGGAGAAGCCCTCTGCTGAGGCCTTGGAGCCGTCCACCGCCCGGATGGAGAACTCCTTGATGGCGTCGGCCACCTTGTCGCCGTCACGGGCACCGGCCTGGAGGCCCTGGGTGATGAGCCCGGTAGCGGTCTCCCCGTCAATCCCGATCTTCCGGAACTGGGTGCCGTACTCGTTGAGGGTGTCCAGGAAGTCCTCGGACTTGTCCGCCCCGGACTGGAAGCCGCGGGTCAGAATGTCGAACGCATGGTCGGCGTCGGTCGCCATGCCGGTCCGCATCATCTGAGAGACCGCCCGGGTGGTGGCCCCCAGGTCCTGGTCGAAGATCGTGGCCGTGTTCAGGGCCTTGGTGGAGATCCGCTCCAGGGCCGACTCGGAGGCCCCCCGCATCCCGTCGATATCGCGGATCACGAAGCCGATGGCCTCGTTCACCTGCTCCATCGAGTCGCCGTAGTTGGACCCGAACAGCTCGCCCGCGACCTTGCCCGCCTGCGCCGACTGCTTCTCGGTGAGGCCGAGCTGGGCCTGGAGCTTGCCGGTGAGAGCTGAGGCGTCCATGGCCCCGGTCAGGCCCTTGGCGAGAGCCGCGCCGACCGCCACCAGCCCGCCGATCTTCGCCAGGCCCTTCTTGAAGTCGGAGCCGAAGGTCTTGGCAGCTTCTTCGGCTGCGGGCTCCCCGATCTCCTCGCCCAGGTCCTCCCCGACACCCTTGGCAGCCTTAGCGACCTCGGAGGCCAGCTCCTTCTGCATCTTGGACGCGAAGCCCTTGGCAGAAGGGATGAGAGTGACGTAGGCGGAGCCGACCTCAGTAGCCACGGGGGTCCTCCTGTTCGCTCACGAAGTCGCCCAGCCGGTGGGGGGAGACGACGGGGATGGAATCCGGCTGGGAGCTCGACGGCTCCAGCTCGGGAAGCACCGAGGGCGGTTGAGCCCGGTGACGGGTCTTCTTCGGGTCGATGTGGGCCGCCTCCCACTGCCAGCGGTAGAGCGCCAGCTCGTCGGCCAGGCGGCCCAGTAGGAGGTCGGTGAGCCGCCAACCGGAGAGCTGCCCCAGCTCCGCCCCAGCCAGGGCGTAGGCGGTGGCGCAATCGGGGGGCAGCTGCTCGATGAGCACCCGGAGCTTGCGGAGGGTGAGCTGGCCGCTCCAGAGCCCCACCAGGTCCACGCCGTAGATGCGGTGGAGGTCTGCTTCCACCGCGTCCCCGTGGAGCTGGAGGAGCTGGAGCAGCCTCAGCGGTTTCCCGTACCGACCGCCTCGCCCATGGCGTCGAAGAACTTCTCCAGGTCCTCCACGCGCCGCCCCTTGATGAGCCGGGCGGCCTGCTCGCGTCCGAGGAGCCGCCGCAGGGCGGAGATGATCTGTTCGTCCTCCAAGTCGGCCAGGAACTCCAGGGAGGTGGCGTCGGCGGGGATCACCGTCCACTCCTCGGAGTCGAAGGTGAAGGTGAGGGGGGTGTTAGCCACCTCGGCTCGCTGCTGCTTGGTGGGCAGGCGGTCCTGGGGCTTGGGGGTCGTCTTCGGCACGGGTCGCTCCTTGGGTCGGGGTCGGGGTCGCTTGGTGCGGGGTCGAGGGCGAACGCGCCGGAGCCCAGGCAGAGCGGCGACCCATCCGATGCGGCTGGGCCCCGGCGCGGTCCAAGGGGTGGTGACGACCTGGCAGAGGAACGTCACGCAGGAGCGAACGCCGGGTCGGTGGTGAGCCAGGAGGCCAGCACCGTCCCGGAGTCGGGAGCGATAGCTCCGAAGGTCACCGGGAAGGCGGTGGCGGCCCGAGCCAGCGACACGTCTCCGGTCTCGGTCACCTCCACCCGGGGGATCGTGAGGCGGCTGACGATGGAGGCGTCACGCCACTCCAGGACCAGGGCGAACTGCTGACCCACCGGGTCCACCGGCACGTCGGCCCGGTAGCCGGGAGGGGTCCCGGTCGCGCCGTCGGTGGCGAAGTCCCCCGAGCCCAGCCAGAGCTTCAGAATGTCCTCGTTGGACTGAAGGAACGTGGTCTGCACGGTGAGCTCCTGGCCGGTGACCAGGTAGCGGACCGGGGTCGAGCTCTGCCAGGCGGGGATGCCCTCCCGCTCCACCGACTTGCTGAGGACCACGCCGTCCTCGGAGGTGTAGCCGTAGCCCTTGAACGTGGGGTCCAGGGGCGCGGAGGCGGAGGTGGGGAGCTTCAGGGCAGCGGTGACGGGGGCGAGGAACAGCTCGCCGGTCCCGGCGACCCGGACCTCAGAGGACTTGAGAGGCATGATGCGACTCCTTGTTGGGTGGGGTGGGGTCACCGCCCACGGCGAGAGGGCGGAGCTGAAGGGGTCGAGTCAGGCCTGGCGCAGCAGGAGCTCGACGGTGAGGAGGCAGACGGCCTTGGTCTCGTCTGCGGGGTCCGGCATCTGCCGGGGGGCCATCACGGTGGCGGAGTAGTAGAGGACCGCGGCCCCGGCGCGGTCGCCGTCCGCGGCCCTCAGGACGGCCCAGAGGTGCTGAGCTAGGGCCATCCGCTTCAGGTCCGAGTCGTGCCAGACCAGGAGGTCCAGGCTGGCCCGGTCGTGGGCCGGGGAGCCCTCCACGCCGCCGATGCGGCGCACCCTCACGAAGCGGCCACCCCCGCCGCGCACGTCGATCCCGACCCCGCCGCCGTAGGCCTCCAGGTGGGGGCGGAGGTAGAGGATCGTCGCCAGCTCCGCGTCGGGGTAGGCGGTGAGCTCACGCACGGCGGGCCGCGTCCAGGGCAGAGCCGAGCAGGCGGTACTTGGCCTCCATGCCGAGCCCGGAGGGGTGGCGGACCACCACCACCGCGCGGGACCGGGTGGAGCCCGGGGAAGCCTCGGCCTCGATGGGCAGGGCGGTCTTGTCCTCCAGGCGCGGGGCACGGCTCTGGGCGGCCCTCTGGACGGCCTGGGCCTTCTCGTCCAGGACCCGCTGGATCTCGGGGCCCTTCAGGATCTCCCGCAGCCCGTTGCGGACCAGCTCGATCTGGACCGACTTCAGAGCCACGGCTCAGTCCTCGGGGCCGTAGGTCTCGATGAGCTGGGCGCGGGTCAGGCCCTCCAGGACCTCGGGCGCGGTGCCCTGAGAGACGGCGTAGTCGGCCCACTCCTGACGGGTGGCGGACTTGGCGGGGACCTGCACCGCCCGGACCTCGGTGGCCCCCAGGAGCTCGGCGTGCTCCTCGCTGAGCTGGAGGGGGTGGTCGTAGCCGGTGACGTTGTAGAGCTTCACGCTTCGTCGCTCCTTCGGAGGTTGATGACCTGGTGGGACAGGGAGCCGAACTCCCAGCGGAGGACGTCGCCGTCCACGTCGAAGACCTCGCCGTTCCAGGCGATGCGGTCGCCAGCTCGCACGTCAGCCGAGGGCGGGACGAAGACCTGGTAGCGGGTGATGAACAGGTCCCGATCCACCGTGAACTCGGTGGACGGGGCGGGCTGGACCGAGCAGCCGGGGACCTCGGTGGAGGTGGCCCGGCCCCAGTCCAGGGAGGTGCCGGTGCCGTAGTCGGACTCGACCCGCTCCGCCCTCAGGACGGTGATGGTGTGCGGGCCGAGGATCATGGCCGCGGGGGGAGCTTGTAGCGGTCCAGGACCGCCCGGTCGAGACTGGAGAGGGAGCCGCCCACCGGCAGTCCGTCCTCTCCGGTGGCGTAGGAAACGGAGCCGACCTGGGCGAGGACCTGGGAGCCCTGGAGCTGGCGGTCCTTCAGCCGGTCCACGATGGCCGCGAGGTCCAGCGGGAGCTCGGGGTAGCCGTGGGTGAGGGTGATCTCCACGCCGCGGAACCGATCGGTCCAGGCGCGCCCACGGCGGCCCTTCCGGACCACCCCGGACGCGGACCACTCGTAGCTGTCGGGGTCGAGCTCGCGCCCGTCCTCGACCACCCGGGAGACCTGGGTGACCCTGAGGGTGGGCAGCAGGAGCGCCGCGGTGCCGGTCCCGTCCAGGACCAGGGTCTCTGTCTTCTCGGGGGCCACATGCCAGCCGCAGAAGGCCCTCACCTCGGCCTCAGCTCGCTGGGCGGCCTCCTCCTCGGTGAGGGCCACGGCTCAGCTCCGAGCCTTGTTGGCGGGAGCCTTGGCCTTGCTCTGCACGGAGGACGACTTCTGGGCCGCCTCCCCGTAGCGCTCCACGTCCTCAGGGGACAGGAGCATCGTGTGTTCGATGCCGTTGATGGTGACGACGTACTCCTCCACGGGAGCCTCCTCGGATCTCACAGGGATGGGTGGACCAAGCGGGGCGGGGGGCAGCGGACCCCCGCCCCGCCTGGGGCTCAGCGCGGCTCAGCTCAGGCCGCAGCGCCGAGGGTCACGCGCACGACGGCGGAGGGGATGCGGACCGCCAGGGCCACGCGCTCCTCCACTCGGGTCGTCACGATGTTGGAGGTGAACTTCCCGGCATCGGAGTTGGTCGACTCCACCCGGATGCCGCCCTTGCGGTAGACGGTGGCCGCAGCCTTGAACGCGCCGACCAGGGCCGTGCCCGCGGGGACCGCGGAGGTGACCACGGTGCGGGTGCCCCACAGCGGGGGCTGCTCGGGGACGCCGCCGTTGCCGTACTGGCCGGAGAAGAAGCCCCCGCCGAAGTACTGGCCGTTGCCGTCCCGGGCCAGGCGGAGCCGCTGGTAGTCCACCGGGTTGATGACGATGCCGTCCGCACCGAGGCCGGTGGCGGTCTGGACCTTCATCATCGCCCGGAACAGGGCGTCCGGGTGGTCCTCGGTCGCCGCGGAAACCTCGGTCTGGAGGCCCGAGCGGTTGAGAAGGCCCCGGAGGTTCGTCCCGGTGCCGTTGCCGTTGAGGAGCTGGCGCTCCTCGGCCATGGCGAGCATGTAGAGACCGCGGTTGTTGATCTCGGAGACCATGAACGGCAGGTCCTCGACCATCTCGTCCGACATGTCCCACCAGGCCGCGATCTTCCGCAGCGAGTCGGTGACCTGGGTGGGGTCCCCGACGTGGAGCTGGGGCTTCTGCCCGAGCTCCGGGACGGTCTCGAAGTCACCCTCCACCGGGCCCTCAACGAAGTAGGACACCGCGTTGCCCGCGATGGTCCCGGAGCCGAGGAGGTCGGCCACGATGGGGCCGGTCCGGTAGGGGCGGACCACGTTGTAGTCCACCGTGGTCAGGCGCTCGGCCCAGACCTCCCCGACCGTGTGCGGGTCGGTGGCGGCCTTGAACTCCGGGGCGCTCACGGTGAAGCCGGAGCGGGTCTTCAGCTGGGTGAAGCCGTCCGCCTTGACGTGCTTGGCGAAGTGCTCACCGAGGGACTTGGCGGGGGTGTCCTCGCCACCCTCGGGGGCCTCCTCCTCGCCGTCGCCGGGACCGCCGAGGCTCATCACCGACTTGACCAGCTCGCGGCCCTTCAGCTTCCGGTCGATGGTCTTCACCTCCGCGGTGAAGGCCTCGACCTCCTCGGCCTCCTCGGGGGTGAGGTCACGGTCGCCGTCTGCCTTGGCACCGTCGAGAATTGCGCGCGCCGACTTGATGGCAGCGGCACGCTGGGCGTGCAGGTTCATCACTGAACTCCTTCGAGTTCTAGAAGGGAGAGGTGGGCTGCCAGGCGGACGGTGGGCGTCTGCTGACCGGGCTCCTTGGCCGTGGCCCCCATGCCGGAGAGCTCCTTGGCCGTGGCCGGGTCGCTATCGCGGACCAGCTCCTGGTTCTTGCTCTCCTGGTCCTCCTCGCCGGATGCGACAGAGGCCAGGACGTTCTTGATGGAGGAGGCGCAGCCCTGGAGGGCGTCCAGCGCCTCGCGGAGGGTGGTCTCGTTCTTGGACGAGAGGACCCGGCCCGCCTTGAAGTCGGCAGCGGCCTGACGGGCGTGCTCGGCCATCCGCTTGACGGCCAGGAGCTCGGTGGCGGGGTTCGCTCCGACCTGGGTGGGGCCGACCTCGTAGAGCTTCAGCTCGCGGAGCTCGAAGAACTCGTTGCCGTCGTCGTCCTTCTCGACAGAGCCGTCCACCACGTCGTAGGCGAAGGAGAACTCCCGGACCCCACCAGGGCGCTTCAGGAGCCGGTGGACCCACTTGGCGGTCGGCGGGGCGTCGTCGGCCAGGTCCAGCTCGGCCAGGACCTCCAGGCCCTGCTCGGTCTCCTCGGCCTTGACGACCCAGCCGATGTTCATCGCCGGGTCCTGCATCTGGTGGGAGTAGTAGACGGGGATGGCCTCCCCGCGGCCCTCCCACTCGGCCAGGGTGTTCTTGAACGCGCCGGGACGGATCACGTCGCCGTAGCTGTCCTTGTTGCCGAAGACGGAGACCAGGGCGCGGAACTGGCCCTCGGCGAGACCGTCCTCAGACCCCGCGGCCTTGATCTTGGCGGGTGCTGTCTTGTGCATCGGCCCTCCTCTGGGCAGGCAGAAGCGCGCCCGATGAGCAGGAGCTCAGGGCGTGCGGTTGGGGGGTCGCGGCTAGTCGAGGTTGATGCGGAGCGAGCAGTTGCAGCCCGCTACCTCGTCGATGTCTCCCTGGGCGTCTCCGGGCCACATCAGGCCGTTGGAGAACTCCGCGTCCAGCGGCACCGTCTCCCCGTTCAGGGCGCGGTGAGAGTCCCGGGCGTTGGTCCCGGTCACCCAGGTCTTGGTGGGCTCGACTCCGCGAGCTCGGGCGATCTGCTGGGCCGCCTCAGAGGTGGCGAAGCCAGCCAGGAAGGTGGCGACCCCGGCGGCGATCCCGACAGCTCGGGAGTCCTCAGCGATCTCCCACACCTCGGCGGGGTCCCGCTCCTCGTCCTCGCGGGCCTCGTCCAGCTGGGCCTTGGTGGTGCGGTTGACGTTCTCGGCCCGACGCTCGGACACGGCCAGTAGGAAGTTCACCGTGGCCTCGGGGTTGTAGTCGTCCTCGGAGAATCCGAGGTCGGCTGCCTCCTTCTTGCCGAGGGTGGAGCTGACCTCCAGGGCCACCGCGTGGAGATCCCGCGCCAGCTCGCGGTTCCAGCGCCGCTCATCCCACTCGGAGCCGGTCGGGTCCACCGACCGCTGACGCCGGAAGAAGCGCCGCAGGACCGCCGCGACCTGCTCGGCCTGGCGCTCGTTGACCTTGGCCTTGCCCTGGAGTTGGGGGACGTTCTTGGTCCCCAGCTCGCGCGAGGCTTCCCCCTCGACGGGGGGCGCGGAGTCGCGGGGGGAGGCCTGCTCTCCGACCAGGACGTTGAGCGGGGTGACCAGCTCGTCGCCGCCGTCGATGGCGGGCATGTTCCGCAGGGCTCGGGCCTCGTTGGCCGTCATCCACGGGCGGCCCACCGAGGACTGGAGCGCCGCGGTCTGCTCCTCGAAGTTGCCTTGCAGCTTCTCCTCGATGTTGAACTCCAGGTAGACCCCCGGGCGGGGGTCGAACCGGGGCACCAGGAAGGTGTTCAGGCGGTCCTCAATCTGGGCCAGGAGCGGGCCCAGGGTGTCGCCGTAGAGCATCCGTCGGAACTCGCGGACGTTGGAGTAGTTCGCGTTGTCGAGAAGGCCGATCATCGTGGGGTTGACGTGGTAGACCGACGCCACCGTGTTGAGCGCCAGGCGGGAGCCCTCGATGAACTGCATGTCGTGGGCGGAGAAGTCGACCCGGGTCAGGGTCATGCCGTCCTCCAGGAGAGGCGTCCCGCCTACCTGGGGGCCGTCCCCGGTGAACTGGGCGTCCCAATCCGCCTTGAACTGCTTGCGGGCCTCAGGCGGCCATTCCGGGGCCTCTGGCGGCCTGCTGAGGACCGCGCCGACCTTCCCGCCGCGCCGCCACACCATCTCCCGGTAGCGGGCGGCCTGGACCTGCTCGGCCAGGATCTCCTTCAGCGCCGCAACCGGGGAGCTGCCGTGACGCAGGCTGGAGGGGTCCCAGCCGTGAAACGCCAGGATCTCGGAGGCCTTGATATCCACCGTGCGGCCCTGGTCGTCGGCCTTGACCCGGTAGCCAGCGGGGCCGGTGGCGTCCCCGCCGAGGGGGGTGACCCAGGTGACCGGGAGCCGGGTGACCGGGGCATCGTCCACGTCGTCGGAGAGCAGCCAGTAGGCCCGGTCGTACAGGGCGAGATCCGCGACCAGGCCGTAGATCAGCTCGTAGGTGGTCGAGGTCTTGTTGGGCCGCGCCACCACCGCGCCGATCCCGTCGCGGACCCGCTGGCGGTCGTCCTCAGCTGAGCGCTCAAAAGCGTGGAGCCCCAGCTGGGCGATGTTGCGCGCCAGGAAGGTGACCACCGTGCGGAGGTAGGGCTGGGTCCGCCACATCTGGGCGGGGCTCAGCCCCATGATCCGGTCGTACTCCTCGGAGCTCAGGAGCCAGGTGTCGGTGCTCCAGTAGCCGCCGTTCCCATAGGGCGCGCCCGAGACACCGAAGACGGTGGTGGCGGTGCTCCCCTGGGTCCTCCGGAAGCGGTCAAAAAGACCCATCCTCAGAACACCTCCAGTCGTCGGTTGGCATAGGCGGATCGGCGGGGCATCCCGTAGCTGAGGCACCACAGCGCGCCGGTCACAGCGATGAGGGGGGCCACGTCGGTCGGGGACTTTCGGCGGTCCCAGAGCCAGGCGTCCCCCAGCGGGCGGGTGGCCGCGGTCGCCGCGGCGAGGTTCAAGACGGGTTGGTCGCGGTGGCGGAGCTCGGTGGCCCTCGAGCCCTCCCCGACAGAGGCCCGCACCCGGTCATAGAAGTTGCCGGTGGCCGCACCGAGGGCGGACCCGGACCACTCCACGACGCGGACCTTCGCGGCCTGGAGGTCCTTCACCAGGGAGGCCACGGGGGCTCCCTTGGACTGGAGCGCCACCGGGGCGTTGCGGACCTCCTCGGAGCGCTCCTCAGAGGTCAGCCACGGCACGATCCAGTCGGTCCCAGCTCGACGGGCGATCACCTCGACGTGCGCCAGGCCGTCCTCCCTGGTCGAGGCCAGAGCGATGTACGCGGCGGAGCGATCCCACGACACGTCGACCGCCAAGGCGATGGGAGCTCCAGGAGCTCGACGGCTCTCCGGGTCGGCGCAGGCCTCCCAGCTGCCGGGCGGGAAGGGGCCCTCCAGGGTGCCGTCCGACCACTGGCACAGGACCTCGGTGCGGACGATCCACTCCGGGTCGGTCCGGACCGCTGAGGCCACGGTCCGCTCGGAGATCGTGTGGCCCAGAGCGGGGTTCGCCAACGCCCACGCCTTGCGGTCCCGGATGGCCGACCCGGGAGGGGCCGACCACTCGAAGATCGCCAGGGTGTCGTCGTCGTCGTCTAGCTCCAGCTCCTCCTCGTCGGGGACCAGCTCCCCGTCGTCGTCCTCGCGCTCCAGGCCGTCCGGGTCGCCCAGGGCCTTGTGCGCGAGCTTGCGGAGGTAGCGCAGGACCACCGAGGTCGCATCGCCCGCGTTGGACATGGCGAGCACCAGGGCTTGCTGGCGCGCCATGGTCGTCTTGGTGATCGCGCCCCAGGCGTCCCAGCTCTGGTGCTCGCGGAGCTCGTCCAGGAGCACCACGTCACCGGAGAGGCCGCGGCCAGCTCGACGGTTGGCGGCCTTGACCTTGTAGCGCTCACCCGAGGTGAGCACCAGGGACTTCTTGCCGTTGACCCGGATCACCTGGGCCTTCAGCGCGTCCAGCTCGGGGGTGTCCTCCACCAGGTCCACCGCGCCCTGCCAGATTTCTTCGGCCACGTCCAGGTCCTGGGCGGTCCCGATGACCAGGGGAGCCCCGTAGACGTACATGAACCACAGGGCGATGACCTGGGAGATGGTCGACTTCCCGTTCTGCCGGGCCATGAGGAGCACCACGGTCCGGAAGCGGAGGCCGCCCTCCTCGCGCAGCTCCAGGGCGTGGACCAGGAACCACCGCTGCCAGGGCAGGAGCTCGATCTCCAGGACCTCCTGGGCGAACTCGATCACCGAGAAGCCCAGGGAGGTCTCAGGAGTGAGCTCCCTCAGCGGGGGCGTGAAGATGCGGGGCTCCTCGGAGCCCACGATCATGAGGTCTTGGAGCCCTGGACGGCGCGGAGCTGGGCGAGCTTGCCGCCACTGGTCGGCCTGGCCGGAGCGGAGCTCTCAGCTGCCGCACGGGAGGCGGGGGTCGCCAGCATCTCGCGGAGGACGTTCACCATGTGGGGCACCAGATAGAGCGCCTTGGTGACCTCCTGGCCTTCGCCGGTCGCCACCGCCTCGTCCACCCGGTCAGCGATCTTCCGCCCGGCCTCGACCAGGGCCGCGTCCACGTCGCGGTCCAGGTCCTCGGAGGTCTTCGCGGAGCGGTCGAACGCCTCGCGGAGGGTGTGCTCGTTGATCTTCGGGACCGCGGCGACCTTCTCGCGCCGCTCGGAGACCTTCAGGACGCGATCCACCGCGTCCAGCTCACCCTTCAGAGCTCGCGGCCACACCGCGGCGTGGAGGCGGTCCAGGCGGTCGGCTTCCAGGGCCCGCTGGAACTCCGGGTCGTACGTCGCCAGGGCCTGGTCAAACGCCGCCTTGGCCGCGTTCGGGGTGAGGCTCAGCTGCTCCGCGATCCGGTCGAACGAGATGCCGCCGCGGCGCATCTGGAGGACCTGGTTAGCCAGCTCCGCGGGGACCGGCTCGGGCTTGCCGCGGCTCATCGGTGCTCCTTGGTGGCGGCCAGGAACTCCGAGCGCAGCGGGTCCTCCCGCATGGTGCCGCGCAGGTCGGTGGTCTCCATGGAGCCCGAGCTCCGGGCCCCGCGCAGGCTCATGCATGTGTGCTGGCCGCGGATGAGGACCGCGACCCCAGCGGGGTCCAGGTGCTCCACCAGGGCCTCAGCGATCTGCGAGGTCAGGCGCTCCTGGACCTGAGGCCGGCCCGCGTAGTGGGCCACGGTCCGGGGGAGCTTGGACAGGCCGACCACCCGGTCCCCAGCGGGGACGTAGGAGACCCAGGCGGTGCCGGTGAACGGCAGGAGGTGGTGCTCACACAGGGAGACGAAGGGGATGGGGCCGACCACCACCGGGGTCCCCGGGTGCTTCACGTCGGGGAAGACGATGGACAGGTCCCGCCCGGGGTCGCCGGGGCGAGACGCCATCTCCCGGTAGGCCTTGATGACGCGAGCTGGGGTGTCCTTCAGCCCGGGCCGGTCGGGGTCCTCGCCCATGAGGCGCAGCAGCGAGCGGATGCCGGAGAGGGCCACCTCCTCGTCGGTGAGGGGGTGGATTGCGGCGGGGGTCGCGTCAGGGTGCGCGGCACCCTCCGACGGGTCCAGGTGGCCCAGGCCCCACCAGGTGTAAGGGTCTGAGGTGGGTCGAGTCGTCATCGTCCACGCTCCTGTCCGTAGAGAAGGGTGTGCAGCCGGGTGGTGGTGTTCCAGCCCCGGCCCTCAATCGCGTCTGCCAGCTCGCGGTGCCGGGCCAGCACGTCCTCCGGCTCGGTGCCTTCCGGCATCACCCAGACGTGGCGGTCGGAGATCCCGACCTCCTCCACGACCTCAGCCACCAGGGCGAGATCCGCGGGGGTGGAGCACACGAACTTGAACGCGGCCTGGCCGCGGTCGGCCAGGGCTTCCCAGAGCTTCAGCACGCGGGGCTTGATCCGCTTGCTCCTCGGGTCCCTGGTGATGACCTTCGGGCTGACGGTGGTGTGGGCGACCCGCTCCGGCCACCAGCCGGGAGGGGCCAGCGTGCCGTTGGTCTCGGCGTGCCAGGTCCACTCCGGCGTCAGGAGCTGGGCGAGCTTGCCGCGGTGCATCAGCGGCTCCCCGCCCGACAGGCAGACGGTCTCCACGCTCATGCGGCGGAGCTGGCGGTGGATCTCCTCCACCGTCGTCGGGGGGCACTCCTCCGCGACCCGGTAGCGGGTCTCGTCCCAGGTGTAGGGGGTGTCGCACCACTCGCAGGAGAGGTTGCAGAGCCCGAGCCGGACGAAGCCGGTGCGGAGCCCGGTGTGGGGGCCTTCCCCCTGCCAGGTGGGGCCGAAGACCTCGGAGAGGGGGAGCTCGTTCTCAGCCAGCTTCACTGGAACCACCGCGCAGCGAGTCGCCAGGCGGCACCGATTCCGAGGATGCCGAGGACCAGCGTCAGGGCGGCGATCCCGAGAGCGGCGAGAGCGCCGCTCATCGGACCACCTCGGCGGCGTTCACGTAGGTCTCGGTGAGCTTCACCCGGGTCACCCAGACGCCCAGCTTGGCCTCGTCCACCAGCCGCTGGCAGACGTCGGCCAGGTGCTCCGCGACCTGCT
>Ga0233366_1000200_pt1 | contig 24414 bp, 24 predicted proteins | sample ElkDunMinimDraft_23_FD_191536 | JGI IMG/M metagenome (GOLD analysis project Ga0233366, IMG submission 191536) | Fecal eukaryotic communites from dung pellets of Tule Elk in California, USA - Elk Dung C4 | ecosystem: Host-associated > Mammals > Digestive system > Large intestine > Fecal | place...
TCATACCTGACAGAGACGAAGGAGACTATAGACAAGAAGTACACCTACTACGACAACGTGCGCTCACAATGGGACAGCAGATGGATTGTCGGTGTCTTCATGGTCATCATATTCTACGGATTCATCTCCATCATCCTCAACCAGTTGCTTGTGAGATGGCTCGCCACAAGGCTCATAAGGAAAGGTGCCTTCTCATCGTTCGCAGAGTCCTTCATGGCAAAGCGCACCATGATTATATTGGCATCAACATCCATCACCTTTGCCATTCTGCTTGGCATAGTGCAGGCACTCTCCACACAGAACTTCCTCATTATGGCCTCGTCGCTGCTCGTGCAGTTTGCGTGGCTCCTCAGCGTCATAATACTGTCCATCATGCTCCGGGCAAAGGCAGAACAGTCCATCAGGACCCTGTCGCTCTATATGCCGCTGTTGGTGAATGGATTTATCGTCATCAGCTTCCGCGTGGTGCTGATTCCTAATGCGCTGGTAAATCTTATCTTCCCGCCGATACTGTTGATATGCAGCATCTGGCAATGGCACGTCATGAGGGGCGTTGGTGACAACGTGGCACGCAGCGACAAGGGATATGCCGGTTTCTCACAGCTTATCTTCATCGTGTCACTCGTTTGCTCTGCTATAGGATACACTCTCCTGTCGGTGCAGATACTCATCTGGTGGATCATGCAGCTCACCTGCATACTCACCATCACATGCCTGAGAGACTGGTACAAGGAATATGCTAAGAAGAAGAAACACGACGAACTGCCCATCACACAGACCTGGCTGCAAAGCGCCATATACCTGATTGTGCTGCCTGTTGCCGCCATAGCCTCCATAGTATTCAGCATCTACTGGGCCGCTGACGTGTTTAACCTCAGCGACATCACGCTGGCTCTCTTCAAATTCAACTTCCTTGAACTGCCTAACTTCAAGGCCAGCATCTTCGCCATAGCACAGGTGGCAACGCTATACTGCGTCTTCAACTATCTGAACAAGACGGCTAAGGCATTTGCAAAACATTTCCTGGAGCAGAATGATCCTACGAACGCAGCACAGCGGTTTATGATGGTGAAGAACATACTGCAGATTCTCATCTGGGGTATCTGGTTCCTCATCTCACTTGCCATCTTCGACATCTCAAGCACATGGCTCGTAGTTATCTCCGGAGGACTCTCCACAGGTATCGGCTTTGCATCTAAGGACATACTGGAGAATATCTACTATGGCATCTCACTCATGACGGGACGCATCAAGATTGGTGACCTCATAGTGTGTGACGGCGTCAGAGGAACCGTCTCAAGTATCTCGTACACGTCAACGATGATAGACACCATAGATGGCTCGGTCATAGCATTCACCAACTCACAGCTCTTCACGAAGAACTACAAGAACATGACGCGCAACCACGGATATGAGTGCCATATCCTGGATGTCGGCGTGGCGTATGGCACAAATATCAAGCAGGCACGACAGGTCATCATAGATGCTGTAAGCGGACTGCCAAACATCAACAAGAGCCGAGGAGTGAAAGTGGTGCTGAAGGAGTTTGCCGACTCAGCCCTGATACTGAAGGTCGTTGTGTGGGTCAATGTGTTCACACAGTTCTCTGACGATGGTGTGATACTGGAAGCTATCTATGAGGCCCTGAATGAGCACAACATCGAGATAGCATTCCCACAACTTGACCTGCACATCAGGAGGGATAACTCCTCCCCTGCCCCCCGCGAGGAAGAGGCTTTAAGAGAAATGAGAGAGAGTGATAAGAATATGCATTGACAATAATGCATCACAAACGAAAAATATGCCAAGAAGAACCATCATAATCTCATTGTTACTCTCTGCGCTGTCCGTAGCAGCATGGAGCGAGAGTTCCGATACTCTGATAGCACGCACATTAGAAGAAAATGGCATCACCTTCTCTAAAAACAACAGCGTGACATTGCTGACATGCGGGCAGGAGAAATTTGATGATATGTTTGCTGCGCTGAGACAAGCTACGAGCAGCATACACATGGAGTACTTCAACTTCCGCAACGACTCCATAGGTAACGCACTCTTTGACCTGCTTGGCGAGAAAGCACGTCAGGGCGTGGAGGTGCGTGTCATCTTTGATGCCTTTGGCAATATGTCAAACAACAGGCCGCTGAAGAAGGAACACCTAAAGGCCATCAGAAGTAGCGGAGTGGAGATACACATCTATGACCGCACCACGTTCCCCTGGATAAACCACGTGTTTCACCGTGACCACCGCAAGATTGTGGTCATTGACGGACAGATAGCCTACACAGGAGGAATGAATGTAGCAGACTACTACATACACGGTACAGAGAGGGTGGGCTCATGGCACGACATGCATTGCAGGATAGAGGGCGACGAGGTCAGCACTCTGCAGCGCATCTTCCTGCGCATGTGGAACAAGACGGCAAAGCAGAACGTAAGCGGCATACAATACTATCCATCCTATCCCCCACGAACAGATTTCAAGGGGCTGAAGAAAGACACTACTGCCACAGCAGGACACAAAATGGTGGGAATCATAAACCGCGAGCCGAATGAGACGAACAAAATCATGAGGCAGTTCTACATAGCGTGCTTTGACAACGCGAAGGACAGCATAAAACTGATAAATCCATACGTTTCGCTGACACATTCTGTGAAAGCTGCTATGAAGAGGGCGCTGAAACGCGGCGTGAAGGTGGAGTTCATGATATCAGAGAAGAGCGATATCCCCATGATGCCAGACGCCTCGTTCTATAATCTCCACAAGATGATGAAACGCGGAGCAAAGGTCTATATCTACCAAGGAGGATTTCACCACACGAAAATCATCATGGTTGACGGCAAGACATGTACAGTAGGCAGCTGCAACCTCGACTCACGCTCCCTGAACTGGGACTACGAGGAGAATGCCGTCATACTGGACCGCAACACCACGATGGAACTGACGAGACTCTTCGAGGCCGACAAGAAGAAGTCTTTCATCCTGACGCCAGAGGTATGGGACCAGTGGCGCACATGCGGGCAAAAGACCGTTGGCTGGCTCTCGCAACTGCTCAGCACATGGATGTAACGTAACAAACTAACATAAACAATTTTCCCATCCCCCGAGGGGATACAGGAGGGGGCATAAAGAGATATGAACTACGATCAACTTGTAATGGACAATATGGGCTTCATCGTAAGCCTTGCCGAGGAATATCATAACAAGCACCGTCAGGTGGATTTGGACGACCTCGTCAGCGAAGGCACGCTTGCCATGCTGCATGCGGCGCGCAAATGGGACCCTGAGCGTGGTGTGCGGTTCGTCAACTATGCCGTGCGTGACGTTCGAAAAGCTATGGAGCGACTGCTGCCCGAAGAGGTGATAACGACTGAGGCGCTGCCAGAAAAACTGAAGGCAGGCAAGCCACACACAGACGACGCAGCAGAAAGGGGTGACTTTGAGGCATCAGTCTTCCCCGCTCTGGGATTTCTCAACGAAAGAGAGCAGTATGTCATCACATCCTATTACGGAATAGACATCGATGACCGCATGACAATGGCTGAGATAGCACAAGAGATGCAAGTGACCCGTTCAAGAGTCAGGCAAATACGCAAGACGGCAGAGAGGAAGATGAGACGCATACTGAACCACAACGTATTTATATAAAAACATACACGATTAAACATAACACCAAGAAAATGCTACACTTAAGACAGACAATCATACTTGCCCTGATGATGCTGCTCTCCGTTGCAGCCAAAGCGGAGAACGCGTACATCTATGGCATAGCATTCTCTCCAACTGACTCAGTAATCTACATGACTGACATTAGAATGTTGGAGAACGTGACGATAAATAAGAAGACTCTATTCCTCGCATCTCGTAACGAGTATGCCTCTCAAATGAAGAAATACATGGAGAGCATCGGAGTGACTGACTATGTTTGTGCCACGGTGTATAAGCCGACATACAAACAAATCTACACTGACTACACAAAACTGAAGAAGCAATACGAGAAAAAAGGAATACTGATCAACACCATTGACCAGCTGAAGTTCCAATTTCAACCCATTGTGGAATCCAAATGACCTACAGCATAGGCGGACATATCATCATAATACACGCTCCTGGGCAGCTGCTCCGGCAGTTGCTGCCATCGTTCACGCCGTTTATCGTGGATACCCATGACGAAGCTCATGAGGCTCAGGCAACCATGCAGTTGTATTTGGACAACAATCCTGCGACTGACAGGGCCGCAAGCCATAGCGTCAACACCGCTGCAGACGAAGTTGGTAACAGTGAAGCGAAACGGTTTGTCCGCGACGTAGATACGGGCAACGGCATCACACGCGTGGAGCGATACATCAACGGGGCATACCGATTCCTGATACATAGCATTGAGGGTAAGGAATGTGCCCTGCTCACCAGCTCTGCCGACTTTGCTCAGTGTCATTGCACCATTCTTGCAGACACGGAGATATGGCAGTCTTTCGCGCTCAATAACGCAATGATGCTCGCTTACGCCTTCAGCACCGCATCACAGGACACGCTGCTGCTACACGCCTCTGTCGTGAGGTATCAGGGTAAGGCCTACGCCTTTACAGCTCCCTCCGGCACAGGAAAGAGCACACAGGTGGCTAACTGGCTTAGGGCCATCGACGGATGTGACCTGATAAATGATGACAACCCTATCATACGCATGATGCCAGACGGGAAGCCAATGCTATACGGCTCACCGTGGAGCGGAAAGACCCCCTGCTACCGTAACGTGGAGGCACCATTAGGAGCCATTATTAAAATAGAACGTGCCGACAGTGACTACACCGCCCCACTCTCGCCTCTCAAAGCATTCTCAATACTCATCACCTCGTGCTCGTCAATGAAATGGGACGAAGAAATACACGACAGGACCTGTCAGACCATCTCTGCCATAGTGGGAAGCACCAAGATGATGACACTACACTGCACACCAAACACATCATCAGCAATAGTATGCAAAGACGCTCTCTACACGTAAGCAACGAAATACTGATACCCGAAATTGCAGAGCTCATCAATCAGGGCCATACAGTCACGCTGCCACTGCGAGGATATAGCATGAGGCCTTGGCTGGAGGACGGGAGAGACAAGGCGCTGCTCGCGCCGGCACCTGAGACGCTGAACATCGGGGATGTGGTACTGGCTGAGATTTCCAAAGCGAGGTATGCCCTGCACCGCATAGTAGAAATATCTGACAGAGGAATAACACTCTGCGGAGACGGCAACATGACTCCCGAATACATACGACGCTCCGATGTCATAGCCATAGCAACAGGCTTCTACAGGAAAGGCAGCAGCACACTGAGTCCGGTGAAAGGCAATAAGGCATACACGATATACTGGAAGACGTGGATAGCACTAAAGCCACTGAGAAGATACCTGCTGTTCATATACAGGATGTGCAGGTAAGTCAGAATTAACAAACAGATAATTTCGCAAACCAAAGAAAAATAATAAACGTCAATGCAAGTAAAACAAGGCTTCAAACTCAAGGAAGTGTGCGGTGAGCGCATACTCGTACCAATGGGAGAAAACAATGTGGATTTCTCCAAACTCATAGCCCTCAACGAGTCGTCTTATCTGCTGTGGAAACGCATGGAAAAAGGTTCATTCACCGCAGATGATCTCGTCAACCTACTCTGCGAGGAATACGAAGTGTCACCCGACGTGGCCATAAAGGACGTAGATAACCTCATCAAGCAGTACCGTTCTGAGGGCGTCATAATAGATTAACGGGGAGGAAACGGGTTAAGGAAATAAGTAACAAAGTAACACAAAAACCAAAATAACATATATGTACAGAACAAACACCTGCGGAGAACTCCGCATCGACAACGTCGGCCAGACCGTCACCTTGGCCGGCTGGGTGCAAGGCATTCACAACCTCGGAGCCCTCACCTTCATCGACCTGCGTGACCGTTATGGCATCACACAGCTCGCATTCAACGAAGAAGCATCGGACGAGCTGAAGCAGCTCGCCTCAACACTCGGAAGAGAATATGTTGTTCAGGCAACGGGAACCGTAGCAGAACGCTACTCAAAGAACAAGAAACTGCCTACCGGAGACATTGAAATCATAGTCAGCAGCCTGAACATCCTCAGCCCAAGCGACACGCCTCCTTTCACCATAGAAGACAACACCGACGGTGGTGACGAGATACGCATGAAGTACAGATACCTGGACCTCAGGCGCTCTTGCGTGAGGAAAAATCTGGAGCTGAGACACAAGATGACTATCCTCATACGCAACTTCCTCGACTCACGCGACTTCATAGAGGTGGAGACGCCTATCCTCATCGGCTCGACACCAGAGGGAGCACGTGACTTCGTCGTACCATCGCGCATGAATCCAGGACAGTTCTACGCCCTTCCACAGTCACCTCAGACCTTGAAGCAGTTGCTCATGGTGGCAGGATTTGACCGCTACTTCCAGATAGCAAAATGCTTCCGCGATGAAGACCTGCGAGCTGACAGACAGCCTGAGTTCACACAGATAGACTGCGAGATGTCTTTCGTGGATCAGGATGATGTTATCGACATCTTTGAAGAGATGGTGCGCCACATCTTCCGTGAAGTGCGAGGCGTTGAACTGCCAGCCAAGCTGAGACAGATGACGTGGCAGGAGGCAATGAGCAAGTACGGCTCTGACAAGCCTGACCTGAGATTTGGAATGGAGTTCGTAGAACTTGATGATGTGCTGAAGCTCGGAAACTTCGCCGTGTTCGACAACGCCGCATACATCGGTGGCATCTGCGCTCCAGGCTGTGCTTCATACACACGCAAACAGCTGGATCAGCTCACAGACTTCGTGAAGAGCCAGCAGGTAGGTGCAAAGGGACTCGTCTATATCAAAATCGGCGAGGACGGAAGCATCAAATCCTCTGTAGATAAGTTCTACACTCCTGAGCAGCTGCAGGCTGTAGCACAGAAGATGAATGCCAATCCTGGCGACCTCATCCTCATCCTCTCCGGCGACAATGCCAACAAGACACGCGTGCAGCTCTGCTCTCTCCGACTGGAGATGGGCCGCAGGCTGGGACTCATGGACAAGGATAAGTTCGAGTGCCTGTGGATTATCGACTTCCCACTCTTCGAATGGAGCGACGAGGAGCAGCGCCTCATGTCAACACACCACCCATTCACAATGCCTAACCCCGATGACATCCCCCTACTCGACTCCGATCCTGCACGCGTAAGAGCCAAGGCATACGACTTCGTCTGCAATGGAATAGAAGTGGGAGGCGGTTCGCTGAGAATACATGACAGCAAGCTGCAGGCCAAGATGTTCGAGGTGCTCGGCTTCACCCCCGAGAGAGCCGAGGCACAGTTCGGCTTCCTCACCGGAGCATTCAAATATGGAGCGCCGCCACATGCAGGACTTGCATTCGGTCTCGATCGCTTTGTCAGCATCATGGCCGGACTGGATAGCATCCGTGACTGCATCGCGTTCCCAAAGAACAACAGCGGCAGAGACGTGATGCTCGATGCGCCATCAGCCATCGATGACAGTCAGCTCAACGAACTGAAAATCTCGCTGAAGGCATAAAAGAACAGCAACTATCACAGACGAGAAAAGCATAACGACGAAAAAAGTATCGTGTTATGCTGACAATATGGCAGCGGTGAGGCTCTTCATATCATGTAGCACCATCGCTGCCCCTTTGTTTCTAAGCGCCTCATCGGGCAACGGTCCCGTATTCACCGCAATAGTGAAGCACCCCGCTGCCACGGCAGAACGCACCCCAAGCGGGGCATTCTCCACTACGATAGTCTGCTCAGGCAAAATCTCCTTACCCAATAGCTGACAGGCCTTACTTATGCCCTGAAGATAAGGATCAGGTGCGGGCTTGCCACGTCTCACGTCATGGGCACTTACGATAAGCCCCGGGGTAAGTGTGGCACTGAAATCACTTGCCAGACGTGAAAGCAGAGTCTTTTGCCCACTGCCTGTCACTACGCCAATGTGTATGCCCAGACCGCGTAATGCAGCATGAACATCCATAATGCCGGGAACAAACGTGGGTGCTGTCATACTGGCGTATGCGGCAGACTTGGCACGATACATCTCCTCAGCCTCTGACTCCGTGATTTCTCTGCCCCATTGTTGACGCGCAAGCTGCATGATAACCTCTACTCCACGCATGCCCTCACAGGCATAAGCTTCTTGCTCTGACATTTCAATGCCATAGGCTGACATCGACTCATGCCACGCACGTGCATGGTTGGGCATAGAGTCATAGAGGACTCCGTCCATGTCAAAAAGTGCAAGTTGCACTTTATTCTGTATCAGTTGGCACAGCTTTTGCAATCTATATAGCGTTTTTAGTTTACTAAAGCAACGCATTATCACGAGAATTATTTTATAATACGGTTAAAACAAACAATAAGATGTCAAAAGGTAACATCGGGGTTACGACAGAGAACATTTTCCCCGTCATCAAAAAGTTTCTCTACAGCGATCATGAGATTTTCGTCCGCGAGATGGTGAGCAATGCCGTTGATGCGACGCAGAAGCTGAAGGCCCTTGCTGCCACTGGCGAGTACAGCGGCAGCCTGGACAATCTGAAGGTCAGCGTAAGCATAGACAAAGAGGCTGGAACCCTGACATTCTCTGACAATGGCGTCGGAATGACAGAAGAGGAAGTAGATCGCTACATCAACCAGATAGCCTTCTCAGGCGTGACAGACTTCCTTGAGAAGTATAAGGACACAGCGACAAGCATCATCGGCCACTTCGGCCTTGGATTCTATTCATCTTTCATGGTGTCTGACAAGGTGGAGATCGTTACAAAGTCATACAAAGAGGGCTCACAGGCTGTGAAATGGTCATGTGACGGTTCGCCGGAATATGAAATAGAGCCTTGCGAAAAGGCTGAGCACGGCACAGACATCATACTTCACATGAGCGAGGAGGGCAAGGAATTCCTCAATGAAGGAAAACTCTCCATGTTGCTCAACAAATACTGCAAGTTCATGGCCATCCCTGTAGTGTTTGGCAAGAAGCAGGAGTGGGACAAGGACGAGAAGAAGATGAAGGATACTGACGAGGACAACGTCATCAACACCACTGCCCCGCTATGGACTCAGCAGCCATCATCACTGAAGGACGAGGACTACAAGAACTTCTATCGCGCCCTATATCCTATGGGTGACGAGCCACTCTTCTGGATACACCTCAATGTGGACTTCCCGTTCCACCTCACCGGCATCCTCTACTTCCCACGTGTACAGTCAAACATCGACCTGCAGCCAGGAAAGATACAACTCTACTGCAATCAGGTGTTTGTAACAGATCAGGTCGAGGGCATCGTGCCACAGTTCCTCACACTGCTCCACGGTGTTATTGACTCGCCGGACATTCCGCTGAATGTCAGCCGTTCATACCTGCAGAGCGATGCCAACGTGAAGAAGATTTCCACCTATATCACCAAGAAGGTGGCGGATCGTCTCGCCGGCATCTTCAAGAGCGACCGTGCCGACTACGAGAAGAAATGGGATGACCTGAAGATCTTCATCAACTTTGGCATGCTGACCGATGAGTCTTTCTACGACCGTGCAAAGGACTTCGCTCTGGTGAAAGATGCCGACGGTAAGTACTTCACCCTCGAGGAGTATAAGACCCTCATCCAGAGCCAGCAGACCGACAAGGACGGCAACCTCATATATCTCTACGCCAACAATGCCGATGAGCAGTATTCTTACATAGAAAACGCCAAGGCTAAGGGTTACAGTGTGCTTATTCTTGACGGAAGTCTCGACACTTCTGTCGTTTCCATGCTGGAACAGAAATTGGAGAAGTCCCGCTTCACCCGTGTAGATGCAGACATCATAGACCGCCTCATCGTTAAGGAGGAAGCTAAGGAGTCCACCCTCTCAGAAGATGAGCGCAAGGGACTGACAGAAACATTCAACTCCAAGCTGCCTACACTCGACAAGACCACCATCACCGTGGAGGTCTCATCAATGGGCGAGGCAGGTGCTCCGGCTGTACTGACTCAAAACGAATACATGCGACGCATGAAAGACATCTCGCGCTATCAGAGTGGTATGGGATTCTATCAGCAAATGCCTGACACCTACTCCCTCGTGCTGAACAGCGACAACGATACAATCAAAGCCATTCTGGCAGATGCCAACGGCAAAGACGATACAATAGAACAAATCATTGACCTCGCTCTGCTGCAGAACGGTCTGCTAAAGGGTGCGGCTCTTGATAAATTCATCAAGCGGTCATACAAACTGACAAAATAAAGAAAACCGGTACTTATCTCAAATGCCTACGCACACCCTTGCGCAGCCATTCGCCCACAATCACCGCTAAAAACAATGCAGCCACGTATAGTATTATTCCAATTACTATCATGGCTGCAAAGTTACAACATTTATTTCAATCCACCAAATCGCCCGAGAAGGAACGAGGAACGAAAGGAACGCTACGACGATTCCTCCTGCTTCTTCTCAACTACAATCGCACCAGACGCAACCAATGCGCTTGCTTCCAACTCTTGAGCATACAACAAGCGATCGTACATCTCAGGACAATCTTGTTTTAAGCGTTCGCCAGCAACATGGCCAAGCAAAATCATTGCTTCCACCGTACCAAATCTTTCTATCATAGTGCTAAGTATAGCAACAGATGCCTGATAACGACGCATATTCCTCTCACTCATGTTTATACTATTCTTCTTCATTTTCTACATCATTTCATCCACTTTCAAAATACCAGCTGAGACAAGTACACCACTATGAACTTTATTGCACATTTCCAAAATATCGTAAGCATCTACACTATGCTGCTCTATATACTTACCTAAAGCTATAGCCGCTGCAAGTAAAGCGGTTTCACACTCAACAAAGGACATTATCTTACGCAGGTGTTCCTCTACTATATGTATCTGCCCATCTGTTTTCTCATCTATTACAACTTTATTCCTCTTCATCTTCTGACTTTTTTACTATTTCATAATACTGCTTTATCCTCATTTTTACATCATCAGCTATTTTGCCTACAGTCTCATCGTCCGTGATTACAGCCGTCTTGATAATGATATCAGACAAAACTGCAACGCAAATAGCGTAAGCCTGATGACCCGGAATGCCTGACGGTATCATTTTTTGCATTTTACCGATTATATCAAGCATTTCATCGCTTGTCAGAATTCTTTTCCCGTTTCTTTCCATTTTCTTACATTATTACTTCTGCGCCTGCATTTTCTAATTTCACTTTTATTTCGCCAAGAAAAACCGCCAGGCGCATTTGCAGCTTTTCGTGGTCAACTGCCGTTTCACTTATCTTATGAAACATCGTCACAAGTTCTATGAGGAACGCACGCACGTCAGGAAAGAATGTCCAATCCAAATGCACAACCTCATCCTTCTTCCACCATGTGTTTACGAAACGCTTGCAGTCCAACAACGGCATTCCTGTGCGTTTGTTCATAAACAGTGGGATGTCTATATACCCAGCTGGGCATTCCTCAGCAAGGGTCTTGAACAGATATTCATAGACCTTGCCGTAATCGCTGAAAAGCATAGCCTCCCCCCTCGCATCCTTAAATGCGAAGGGGTTATACTTTTCAATCATATCTTCAAAACAGTCGAAGTTCAGTTTCATATAGCTTTGTCTCATTTCTTCTTACCGATTTTTCTATACGTGTTATTGTCTATCTTCTCAATCACCTTCAGCCTGTTCCACTCGAAGATGATCCTGCGGACAACCGTCTTCACGTTATACTTCACGCACAGCGCATACACGTCATTCCTCGTGAACGTCTCAGGCAGCTCATTGTAGAGGTTCTTCTGTCGTATGTTGGCTACGTTATTGTCTAGATTATTGTATGCCTCACCCCACAGTCGTAGCATTTCTTCTATGTCGCGGTGCATATACCAATCTATGAACGACTTGCACTTCTCCAAGTCCTGCTTGCGTGGAGACTCCCAGAGGCACATGCAGAGCAGAGCCAAACGGAAGCCTCTCACGGCAACCCTACGCCTGAACACGTCACGCGCTCTGTCAAGCGCAAGTGCGGCAAGCTTCGTCTGTTCCTGATGGAATGCGTCTATCGTCGGCATTATCCAACTACAATCGAACTCCTTACGGTCTCTGAACTTGAACTGCCAATCCACTTCTTTGTCGAAGTCCTCATCCTTTACCAGCATCAAGTCCTCAGGGACTATGTTGCATGGAGTTTCGTAGGTGTTCTCATCACATCGCTGAGTGAAACGGCGTATGACTTCCATGTCGCGCTTTGATAGTTTTTTCCATACTGGAGGTGGAGCGAACTCTTGGTTTTCTATGCCTGTGAAACCGCATCGCGTCACAAGTCCATTCTCCACGTTCTTGAAGTAGCTTATCAGCTGCTGATACGTTCCCGTTATGAGCACGTTCCAATACAAGCGAACTACGCCCTTGAAGGTGTTGAAGCTCTTGAACTGTTGGCCGTATTCGCCATTGTCCCATGCTATTCGTATCATGTCATCCTTGTTACCGCCAGCAGCTCTCGCACCCTTTGCCCAGCTATCCATTTCGGCTGCGAAGGTGAACATGTGATAACCGTGGTTATCTTTCTGCTTGCTCAAAAACTCAGCCTCTGAGTTTTTCGCAGGTATGATACGCAGGCTTGTGTGAGGCTGGTCTGGTGATTTGTCATTGTTACTCTTCCTCAGCATTACCCTCAGGTAGATGGCTTCACGAGCAGTCTGAACCTCATCCCTCAGTTTCAGTTCCTCAAACAACAGGTCAATGAAACGCTCCACAAAACCCTTACCCGTGCCGGGAGGTGCGTATATCACAGAGAAGAATGATGTCGTGTGCTCTCGGTTGTCATATGGATAGACGGCCTTTGCGTAACTTGTCAATGTGCCAAGTATAGGCAGTAACGCGTCTATCACAGGCAGTACGAAATCCTTTGGTGCTATCCTTACCAACTCCCTGAATACAGGTGGCAGGTATGGGGGATAGATATTGCTATCGTCTGCCTCGCTCATCATGGTAAGGTAGCGCTTATCATGAATATTGGTTTTCGGTTGATAGAAACCGTTATCCTTCAGGAAGAAGTAAAACGGTTTCGGCAGCTGGCTCAAGGTGTTCACCTTACAGATGCTCTTTATCTGACTCCAACATTCGGCCTCCGTGTGTCCGAACCTTGGCAGCAGCCACAACAGCAGCTTCTTGTTGTTGTCGCAGATGCAGCGGAAGTTTTTCACCATCTCATTATAGAAGTTATGTATCTCTCCGCTTGATGGCTCGCCATTCTTTTCTACATACTTCTCCACTATCACTTTCAGCGGAGTACCTCTGTAGTCATACACGGAGAATTTCGCTACATCCTCATCGCTGATTGTCGGCGTATCGCCTCCCGTTGTCTCTCCATTAGCTCCCAGAGCTCCTTCTGCTCCCTCGCTGCCTCCGCTATGCTCTTTCTTGATTGGCAATTCGTCATATTCTATTCCCTCTTCTGATAAGGTTTTGTTGAAAAATACTACCCTACCCCAATCCACAAGGAAGGATAGTCTAGATAGGTCGTGCACAGCTTCGTCAAACTCGCCATACTTATCCAAGCCGAAACGCTCTACGCACCTCTTCATGTTCTCTTCAAGTGTGGGCAAGTCTTCCCATGCGTAGAACACAAGTCTGAAACCTGCTCCGCTAGGAGTGATATGGAATATCAGCAGGCGGCTCATGAAGTCATCATCCTTCGTCAGTATTTCGCTGATTTCTGGTACCTTCTCATCAATGTTCTCTACATGGTCTATATCGACCATTACCAACTGCGTCGGCTCTGTGTGAGAGGCGGCACGCGTCTTGCCGTTCGTAGTTCCGCACCATGTTACAGCAGGAAGCTCCTTTTTCAAAGAAGCCTTCTTTTCTTTGTCACCGGCAGCGGTGGCGGCTACTACTTTGTCAACAAGCTCCTTCAACGAAGGTGACTGCATCGCCGTGCATACCTCGCTAATGCTCCTGCTAAACGGCTTGATACCAGGACAAAAAACACCTTCTTTGTTCCTGAACGGATAGTACACATCCACAATCTGTGGCTTTACTTTACATTTCATGTTGTTTGATTACTCTAAATACGTTACTGAATTTTTCCGACAAATCGGCAAGCATTGCCGTCGGCCACTTCTTTTTACGGCTCAATTTCATGTGAACCAATACGCTCTTTGAGGTGTAACTGACCGTGAAGCCGTTGCCAGTCTTCAACGTCTTAACACTATCCCTGCGGCTACCTGTATCCTCAGGAATGAACTCAAATTCTCCGTACTCATTGATCAGACCGTACCCTCGGTACTTCTGACCTGCTACCATTTCTTTCTTTTCCATTTCCGTTTCTGTTATATGTTTTTAATACGTCTATAAGACTCCAAGCTAATTTAAGCGTGGTTAGCTCAGCATCTACCAATGAATTTGCATAATCGTCATCGGGATGCAGTTTTACAGTCACTTGAGCACCTGCTATAAGATGGTCAATTACCCTCTTTACGTCAGACTTCTTTACGTACGTATCCATTTGAGTTTAGTATTTACCTTTGTAGTCAAGGTCTTTCAGACCCTCATGGATACAAGTCGCTATAAACACCACCATAGCAATACAACACACAGCCATTGCAAAGGTGAAAACTGCAAATGCGCTTTCTGCTACATAGTCCATCATAACTCAATCCCTCCATACTGGTTTATTGCCCTACTGCGTATCTTTCGAGATACAAGACTTCCACTTCTGCCATACAAGGCATTTACAAAGGTGTTCTCGGTTACACATAAGAACTCCTTCCGCAATTCCATGCGCTGCTCTTTTTTCAATTTGATTACACTCATATTCTTCATTTTAAGTTAAAAATTGCGGTACAAAATTACATGTAAAATTACCCAACTACAAAAAAAAAAACACTTTTTAACTGTATTTTCACACATTTAACTACGCCGTTCCCTCCGTTCCCCGTTCCTCATCGGGCGTTTTTCACGTGGGGGATAGCTTAATGATAGGGGCTGAATATATATAAATAAATATATTATATATATTCTTTTATATATATTCAGGCATTTGCGCCTCTCTGAGACTGCCGAGAAGGAACGAGGAACAGAGGGAACAAAACTCAAAATCACAATTTTTCGCCATTTCGCAAAAAAATGTGACAAAAATTCGTCGCGTGTTATTTTAACAGTTTACTTTGCAATTGAAATTGGCGAACGCCAGTGCAGCCACCTTATAATACGTGCGCAAAGCTAGTGCAATCCCTGCCATTTCACATTTTCTTTCCGTTTCACTAAATTTTTTCTTCAACTATGGCAAAAGCAGGTTTTTGGCTCCGAGGTGCGCGAGGTAAGCTCGCAGGAGCTTCTGCCCAGAAAGGTCAGAACGGCACCATCCTTCGTGAGATTGTGAAGCCACGCAATCCGAAGACAGACAAGCAGACCTATCAGCGCGCCATCATGGCTACCGTCATGAAGGCTTATTCAGCTGGTAAGGAGATTTTTGATCACGCTTTCCAAGGCGTTGAGAAGGGTCAGAAGTCTCAGCAGTATTTCATCGCGCGCAACGCAACCCTTCTGCGTTCCAACATCGCTCAGGAAATCAACGCCATCGCAGCTGGCACACTCCAGCCCACCGCAGCCATCCATGCCGCAGTAGCTCCGAAGGCGCTCTACGCAGTTCCGGGCGCATACATGGTGTCAGAAGGTACCTACGACCAGGAGTTCTTCAAACTGGACGAAGGCTCTCTTAGCCCTATTTTCAACACGAAAGAGAGACAGCAAGCGGGCGACACGCCTGAAACTGTTGCTCAGTACGCGCAGCGTGCAGGACTTATCCCAGGTGACATCTACACATTCGTTGCACTTGTTCCAAACGAAACTATTGTTCATAATGGTGTTGATATGAGCGGTCAGATTTCTGACGTCAAAGGAACAAAGCAGTACGGCTGTGTGTTCGCGTATTTCCGTCTCCAAGTAAAGGCTGACGTCCTTACAAACACCAATCCTGCATCTACAGCTTCAGAAAACATGGGCGTATCACCTACGCTTGATCTGTTATTTGAGCTTACAGCAACACACAATGCTTCAGTGTTCACGAATGCTGAACAGGGAGGTATTCCTGTAAGTTTCGGGAACCCCGTACTTAGCGATGAGCTAGGTTCGGTTGCTATCATTCGTTCTCGTTTGGACGAGGATCTGCGTTCCACTTCCTATATGCAGATCGCAACTTACGGCGAGACCTCCCAGTTCGGCATCACCTCTCCTTACATCCTTCCAACATGGAAGAAGGGTACTGACGCACTCGGCACGTCTGAGCTCATTCTTGAGTCCGACAACTAAGCATTACCATTCATGTCCAACTTTCAAATCACTTTAAGATATGGCAAGTGTTAACTTATGGCTTCGCGGTGCGCGAGGCAAGTTCGCAGGAGCTTCACTGTCTAAGGGTGCTAACGGGGAGACCATCGCTCGCGAGGTGGTCACCCCTACCAACCCTAATACAGACAAACAGCTCTATCAGCGAATGATTATGGCAACCATCATGGCTGCCTATGCTGCTGGAAAGGAGATTTTCGACCACTCTTTCCAAGGCAAGACAAAGGGCGCAGCATGTCAGCAGGAGTTCATGCAGCGTAATCTGCAGGGTCTGAGAGCGCGCATCTCAAAAGACCTCAACAACATCAAGGAAGGCAACGCCACAGTCCTGACATGTAAGACTATTGTCGTAGGTCCAAAGACACACACCCCAGTACCCGGTCAGTTTGTCATTTCTGATGGTACCTATGCTCAGAATTTCTTCACCATAATGGGAACAGGTACCGACCCAGTGTTGGGTATACCTGCTAGTCTCGCAAGCGAGACAGTTGCTGCATACGCAGCACGTAACGGTCTGATCCCCGGTGACATTTACACGCTTTGCGCTTTCATGCCAAACGTAGAAGCTGACCCAGTATGGATAGGAGTTGAAGAGTCAGGAGAATATGCTTCTGAAATATGCTACGCGCAGCAGCCTTGCTTCTTCCAGTTCATACGTATGCAGGTTAAGGATGTTACAGCTGACACATCTGCTATTGGAGCAGCCACAGCAGCTGGCGTTCTTTCTAAGCTGTTCACATTGACAGCATACGTTGACAACGGCGCAGGCAAAGACCTCGCTCTGAACATGCCTACCGACGCTACTTTCAAGTGCGCTGATAGCGCTTCTGCGGAGTCTGTTAGCGCAGCAACCGCTCTGGGTTCTAACTTCTCAATAGGTTCGTTCGGAATGATTCGTTCACGTCTTGACCAGGATCTTCGTTCAAAGTCTGTCATGCAGACCTTCTACAACAGTTCAGTACAGTCGCAGCTGGGCAATCTTGAGTGTGGCATCTCTTCTGGTGCAGCTCTCATCCAGTGGAAGAAGGGCGTTGAGGCGTTAGGCGCATCTTCACTCATTCTTGAAAGCAACACGTAGTTACTATGGCACAGGACTCTAAATCAACATGGGCTTTCATCCTCCGCATCGTTTCATACGTTGCTACCGCAATAGCAGGTATGCTCGGAGGTGCTGCAATGTAATACTGTCATAACTTCGCAGGGGGTGTTTCTTTCGTGTGCACCTCCTGCATATTTCCTTTCATACTATGCATATCACTCGTTACGCTTGCGCAGTTCTCCTTATTATCTCATCTATCACGATGGTCTTTATTGAGCTTTTCCGTATAGATGATGTCCCTGACGGTCTCATCTTCTATATCGCGCAGGCGTTCCTTCTCTCAGGCTCTATATTCGGCCTTGACTACTACATCAAGAAAATTACTGAAATGACAACAACAAAACCAACGCATCATGGCTAAAGAGATTTACGACGCTACAAGGTTCCCGGTTACAGGTGAAGAGCTTATGAAGTTCAACACATATATCAACGCTGGGAACTTTGACGTTTTCGACATCAAGCTTTCAGAGCACTTCATGCTCTCCGAGTTCGTCAAAACCAAGTACTATCAGAAGTGCAACTATTTTCCACGTCTTCAGGTTTTCCACAATATAAAGAAAGGTGTTGACTTTGTGCTTGAACCGCTCAGGCAGTTCATGCGTAAGCCTATCATCATCACATCAGGCTATCGCACCTTGGTTACTAACGCAGCCGTCGGAGGCAAGCCGTCATCACAACATACCAAAGGTTGTGCTGCCGACATCAGGCTTACGCCTTATGCCTCTGCCGGCGACTTCCGACTCATGCGTGAGCACATTCAGAAGTCACTACCTTTCGACCAGATGCTAACCTCCGAAAAAGGGTGTTGGCTACACGTCAGCTGGACGTATAAAGACTACTGCGCAGAGGGACGCAGACAAATGATAATCGGCTACTACGACTAACTTTAACTCATGTGTTACAATTTCATAGTTTAGGTATTTAGTTATATAACCAGGCGTGGTTATGTTGTTAAGAAATCAAATCTTCTTTCTGTGCAGCTCGTCGTGATGACGCGCTGCATTTTTCTTTACCATTTTCGTGACCTCACGAAAATGATACTACCGTTCCCACCGTTCCCTCGTTCCTCGTTCCTTTTACTACTTTCTGCTATGTTCATGCTTCCTTGCGCAAAGCGCATACGTGATTATCCCTGCATTATAGCCGCCCCTTAACAAGGGGCTCTAAATACTCGGTAATAGCAGGTCTTTCACAAGGTAAAAGACCTACTATTACAACGCTCTGATTATCAGCGGGTTTAAGGATGCCATTTTGACTGTTGATTTTTCGATGCGGCAGGTCATTGGTCAACACAAGAAACATGTGTACTCTAATCCTTGTGGGCGTAGTAACTTCCACATACATTATTTTCCAAATTCCTTTTGGAAAACGATGCCTATGCCCTGGGTGTTGAGTGAGTTGCGCGTAAAGTATCTGTCGTTGGCCTGATTGTATGCCTTCAGCGCGATGGTGCCTGAGGGGGTGAGCAAGTATTTGATGGTGAAGTCGCCGATGAAACTTTGGGTGTTGGTGCTGACATTGTCGCGATAGCCGAACTGACCATCGAACAGCAGTCGGTTATTGAATAGCTTGCCGCTGAGCAGTCCTTCGTATTCTGCGTTGCTCATGCCCTCGTTGCCTGTTGCCACATTGGCTCCGAAGGTCCATGTGTTCTTCTTTGACACCTGGCTCATCACCCTCTCCATGATGGAGTTGAACTGCTGGGACAGCGTGCCGCTGAGGAAGCTCTGCAGCGCAAGTGTTGTCTGTCCCTGCAGAGAGGCATCGGAGCGCGATGAGTTATCAGCATTGTCACCGGCATAGAAACGGCCTATGGCAAGGAGGTAGAGCACCTGCTGGTTCATCAGTTCCTCGGAATTGATGACGGAGTTGACCATCTGCTGAGCGTCGGTGCTGAGCGAGGGCAGCTCAAGCCCGAAATCCACGACAGGCTTTGCGGGTGTACCGCTGATATTCATGATACAGTTGACGGGCACGTTGTTAGACTTGAACGACGAGCCCATATTGAGGTCTGACAGCGGGACGCTATTTAGCGCATAGACAGCCTTCATCTGCAACAGCGCCTCGTAGGGGTCACCGCCAAAGGCTATAGTGCTGCCGGGAGAGAAACGGAAATTCTTGGCTATGAGCCGCTGTATGGTCATGTGATACGTGCCGTCAGTCACCTCGTAATTGCCATGCAGGCGGAAGGAACCCTTATTATAATATGTGGCATTCAGGGAGGCATTACCGTAGAGGTCTATGTAGTCACCCGTAGAGGGGTCCATCAGGAGGTGCAGCCTCGTTTCGGGCGTCACGTTTATCAGGAGTATCATGCGTATGTTGGTGGTGGGAGCAGGCGAGTTGGATGCCGCCATCCCACTTGGACGCGATGATGTCTCATCTGCCTCCTTCTGCGAGGCAGAGTTCCATTGTATGAAGTCCCTGGACATGATGGTGGCCGTTGACGAGGCATCGTATGTGATGTAACTGCCTGCAAGCGTGTTGACGTCAGCATTGATGTTCAGCTCGCCTGGCCTGCCCGTAATGTCTATGTCGCCATTGACAATAGCGACTCCGCAGTATGAATCATCGCCAAGCTCGGGGATGTCGTAAGCCAGGAAGCGGTCGGTATTCACCTTCAGGTCGTAGGTCATGCGCCCGAAGTTGCGATGCCTGATGTCTCCGTTGAGATAGGCGCTGTTCCCCATCTTGTCCTTAATCAGAGCATTGGCGAAGTGTATGTCGCCGCTTGAGAAGAGCACGCTGTCGCCGGGCAGGCTATAATGACAGTGTGTGGAGTTGATTGTCAGCTCTCCATTGGTCTTCAGGCCACCCGCCAGGTCAACATTGTTAAACGGTCCGAAGAGGCGCACCTTGCCGCTGCCGCGCAAATCGACATCGCTGAGGAACGACTGGCAGAACTTCTGCATGAAGTCAAGCCTGAGGCTGTCTGCCACGATGTCCAGGTCCAGATACCCGGGACTCACGCCGATGCTGCCGTCTATGACGGCCCGTCCGTTAGCCTCCGGATCTTCGGCTACTGCGTTGATGTTTATCTTACCGCCGGTCTTTGAATAGTCAGCGTTGGCATGCAGCGTGCCCAGCTTGCCGCTTTCAAATTTGAACTGCTGCACGTCAAGTTGCGCACGTGCCTCATAGTCGCCCAGCAGGGCACGGGCCGTGACGTTGCCATAGGCAAAGCCCTCAAAATCTACGGAATGGAAGTTCACGAGATTAAGTATGTAGCTGACATCGATGTTCTGCAGCTCCACCTGCACGGAGTCTGCCGGCTCCTTTGAGAATGTGCCATTGACGCGCAGTGCCTGCGAGGCATTTTCCATAGCGAGACTGTCAACAGCCAGCCTCCCCTCCTTGTATGATATAGCATTCGTGTGTACCAGCCAGACACTGTCCCCCAACTCAATAGCAGATTTAGGGATGGCGATGTCGAAATTGGCCACATCCCCCGGCTCGTCCTTTGCATGAAACCTTGTAACGAATGACACATCGCCCCTGAAGGGCCTCTCGCGCATATTGTCCCACATGATGCGTGTAGCGAGGGTGTCGTTGACCGCAGTACAGTCCAGGTTAAGCCTCATCTTGCCCTGCGACTGGCTGAGATATGTCTCTATGGAACTGTTCAGACTCCCCTGCGGCGTCCATAGCGTTATCTGCGTGCCGTCAAGGTCGAGGCCCTGTATGCTGAGCGAGGGAGCATCAATGCCGATGTTGGTGGTGTTTGACACATCCCCCACTCTGCCGCTGATGTCAACGGGGCTGCCCATCTCGACAGGGATGTCGGCGAAAGCCTTGAGGAAGTCAAGGTTCTCTATCCTCGCATCGAGGGTAAATTCGTTGGATGTGGGACGTATGTGCCTGTTGCCGGTCAATGAGGGCAGATACTTGGATATGAGGTTGTCAAAGGACTGATGCAGGGTACGCAGGTCTATGGTTCCATTTACATGCATGGAAGCAAAATCGGTATCCAGTGTGATGTCTCTCACGCCATCCTCTTTGTGGGATATGAGCGAGACATGCTGAAGCGAGGCGGGCTTGCCAAAGTCGGTCATAAGGTTGTTTACCTCTATGCTGCCCGTAAGATCGTTGATATTCAGGTGTGAGATATCAAACTCAGAATCGAACGCGAGGCGCGGGTCACGCATCGTGATACTCCCCACGGCAGCGTCATTGCCGCGACTGTCGCGTCTGTATGTGGCATCCACATTGATATCGTGATACGTCTCGGAGGCATATACGATTTCATCTATTCTGCCGTCTGACATCTTGACAGACGATAGCTTGTCATTGTCATCAAGCTGCACCTCCAGGGATGTGCGGCACGTCAGTTTACCCAGTTTAGACTGATTTGCTATCTTTGACAGATCCACCCCGTCAGTCTTGACATCAGCCTTTATCATATTGCCGACATAGGAACCAGCGATGGAGACAAAGCCCAGCTTGGATGCCGTAAGCTCAGTGGACAGCATTACAGGTGGACGTTTCGCATAGTCATGCAGTTTTGCCTCTATGCGGCCTTTCGTGTCTATGGAACCAACATTGCCAAGTATCTGAGGCAGTGAGGCTTTATCACTCATGGCACGCATCAGTCCCTCGGAGATATGGCATTGGGAAACGAGTATATTCGCCTCCGGTGACGTCAATGCGTCATGCAGCTCCATTGCCGACATTATAGCCATCTCGTCGTTGTCGGTGGTGTGTATCGCCAGCGTTACATTAGACAGTTCGTCGGTGCCGTTTACGGAACCTTTCAGCGTCAGAACCGGCAACAGTTCAGGCAAGCCGCCAGGCAGGAGGCTCCTGAAGTCTGTGGCATCTGCATAGGGAGCATCAATATCCGCATTGATGCTTATCGTGCCAGGTTTTATCTTACCATCAGGAGCAGTACTGAACCGTGTTACGAGCTGCGGTATCTGCACCTTGGTCTGGGGCATCCTGAGCAGGAAGGATGAAAGGTTGACGGAGTGTTGCTGCCCATCGCCGCCGAGAGCCTTGGCATAGTCAGCCTTAAAAGACATCTCGTTAACCTTTATGCCCGAAGCCTCTTCTAACCGCAATTCCTTGAGCGACACGGATATGGTGTCATCGGTGATATGGTTGAGGGCGATGTGCGAGGAGATGTCAGAAAGGTGCAAGTGGTAAGGGGAGAACACACCATCCTGCTCCGGCTTGTCCCACCGGTCGTAGGTCAGCTTGCAGTTGCGTATGATGAGCGAATGGATGGTGAGGTCCAGCGGAGTACGCTGGCTGTCTTCCTTCTTCTTTGTTAGCGAGTCAATGGCATACTGACAGTTCAGCGGGGCATTGCCGTCTTGTTGATAGAGCGTGACACGCGAGCCAAACAGCTGGGCAGAGTTAATGACAATCCTCCGCTCCAGAAGCGGCAGCAGCTCCACCGATACAGAGACTCTTCCTGCGCGGAGCATCTCCTTGCCCTTCTGGTCAAAGAGTGTCACTTCATCAGCAACGAGCCTGTCAGGAAATCTCACGTCAACGCGAACCACATTTGCCCGTGTGCCTATCTTCTGCGTTATGGCATCTTGCATCATTTCCGCCAGGGCTGACTGCACAAAGGGCAAACGTGGCAAAAGGAATATGGCAAAGTAGATTGAAACAACCGTCCAAACGAGAAAAAGGAAGATATGTCTCACTACTTTCATAATAGCAGAATGATTAACTGAAGATTCAAGAAAATATCATGCTTCCCACTCTCACATGGTTAGAGCCGCATTGCTGCGCCAAGAGGTAGTCACCGCTCATGCCGTAGGACCTGACGTTGAAGTCATCATCATCGGCAAAGAACTGCTGCTTCATGCGGTCAAAGCAGTCACGCGCACGCAGGAACTCCTTTCTTATCTGCTCACTATCGTCGGTATTGGATGCCATCATCATTATGCCGCGAATGCGCACATGCTTGAGTGAGCGCCATTCGCCTTGCTCTAACATCTGGAAACACTCTTCGGGCAGCATTCCGCTCTTGGTGCTCTCCTGAGCCAGATGCAACTCCAGCAGCACGTCTATGACACGGTTGCACTTCTCTGCCTGACGGTTAATCTCTTGCAACAGCTTCAGCGAGTCAACAGCCTCTATCATAGCGATATACGGGGCGATATACTTCACCTTGTTCGTCTGCAAGTGCCCTATGAAGTGCCACTGTATGTCTTTGGGCAGCGTCTCGTGCTTCACACGCAACTCCTGCTCGCGGCTCTCGCCAAAGACACGCTGTCCTGCGGCATAGGCCTCCTTGACGCTTTCCACAGGATGATACTTACTCACGGCAACAAGCTCAACGCCTGCCGAAAGAGAGTCTTTTACCTTTTGAAGATTATCTGCTATCATGGTTTCTTCTCAAAAACATCCAGCAATGCAGTCTCTGCGATTGAGGCAAACTTCCAGTCCTGCATTCCGGCATTCATCACCTCCTCAACATTCTTTATGGCTGTCTGCAACGTATTGCCCTGCACCAGATAGTTGATGGCGGTATATTTCTCCTTGCCGCTTTTTTCATCTATGATGATAAACTGCACCTTAGCCTTGTACCAGCGGTCATCTTTGGGATTATCCGAGAAGAATACAGCTTTGAAAGAGGCCTTCTTTATGTCTGCCACCTCAAACTCTCCTGTAATATAAGCAGACATTTCGTTGGTGATATTCTCTTCTGCCTCAGCAAACGTCAGAGCATCAACCACATAGGTTTCTGACACTTTCTTCTGAGGATCATCATCCACCTGCTTGTCATATTTTATCTTCACCTCAAACCATGAGGCCTGTCCGTTTTCACGCATAGTTTTATTTATGATTTTTTTTTCCCCCTGTTGGGGCATTTATACATATAATAAACCCCTCCCGTGATTGGGGAGGGGCTTATGGGTTTTACTTCAGCACACCTTGCTCCTTGAAAATCCCCTTCAGTATTTCAACAGAGCGGTCAACCTGTTCTTT
>Ga0233366_1000202_pt1 | contig 24362 bp, 22 predicted proteins | sample ElkDunMinimDraft_23_FD_191536 | JGI IMG/M metagenome (GOLD analysis project Ga0233366, IMG submission 191536) | Fecal eukaryotic communites from dung pellets of Tule Elk in California, USA - Elk Dung C4 | ecosystem: Host-associated > Mammals > Digestive system > Large intestine > Fecal | place...
TATTCCACTTCCTTGTCTTGTAGGACAGCAGCGGTTTGTGGAACATTGGTCTCAATTCGTATTTCGCCAATTCCGTCATATTCTGCGTCCGGTGTGACTACGATAAGACCGTTTTGGGTGATTGTAATGCCAATATCCTGCAGCTTGATACCGCTGCCAGGGACAACCTCGGCAATGTAATCGTCAGCACAAATGATTTCCTTGGGGATTTCAAGCCTCAAATTGCAATAGCAACCGGCACATAAGTCATTGAACTTCTGTGTGAAAGGAGTGTATGTAATTATTGGGAAATCTATGCCCCAGTTCTCGCAGAAGGTCCTTATAATATTGTCCAGGACCTCCTTGCCAATGGACTGTATCTGTAACCTGTTGTCTTCCAGGCTATCTTCCAACCTACTTACATAGAAAATGTTGAGACCGTAATAATCGGTTTCCTCATCGCTCTGGTGGGTGGTCTGGGAGAAATGCACCACATCGTACTTTACAGACGGATTGGTGTTCATAATATCGTAGATACTTCCGTCCGTAGCACTCTTAATGTTCGGCTGTGCCAAGGCAATCTCCTTTAATATCTGTATGATTTGGAATAAAGTCATATTTAAAATCTTTACTATAAATATCTATTTTAGATTATTTGGACCAACCGAATAATTTTTGTATATTATTAAGTGCAGATTGGTTTCTGCGCTAACAATAAGAATACTTTAAGGATTGTTTTCTTATTCCTGTATTACAATTCCTGTATTACAACAATGACAAGGGGCCAAAATTTCCACCAAGGCCCCTTGTTTTTTTATAGAAAAGTTTGTATTATAATAATGCGGGGCGGTCCCGTTATCTACATAGCAGTAGGTAGAATCTATACTCCCATTTTGTTCTTAAAGAAGCAAAAAACATTTTTTCATTTTTCAAAACCCTCCATAATAGAGGGTTTTGTTTTTTAAGATTTTTTTTGTATTATAATACTAGAGATAAACGAATATGATAAAAAGAACGAACAAAAAAAGTCCATTTACGATTACAGAAAGACGAGGAAAAGGCGGAGAAGTAACCATAATCAGGCATAATGCAAATGATTTTAAAACAATGTCTATTAGTGGTAAATGCAAAACGCCCAAAGGTCTCTCCAATTCAGTTCTTCTTTATAATTCCATACGCTTCATAGGGTTTGAACTTCTCCGGCTTTTTCCTAATTTATTCAATCAAAACAGAAATACCACAATTTTTACCTACTCGCTTCCAGCTGTTGAAGACCGGGACACAAGCCGGGGACTTCATTACAGCTTCCAATATACAATGAATGGCGGTTCAGATATAGAAACCGCCATTTCCCAAGTACTTCCTTTAATACCAAAAATAAACGAAAAGGTTACCGCTTGTACGATACAGGCCCTGGAACAATCCTCCTTCCTCGCTGACCGCCCAGAAATATCCCCGTAGTGGCCGCATTATTAAGGTTCGCCCTTATCCCGTCACAAGTGCATACATCAACTTTAAGGTCCTCACAGTGATTGAGGATAAACTCCTGGAGCCTTCTTGCGTAGAAATCAGCCATAATGGAATAATGCTTCTCAATGAGTTCAGCGTCACCCTGGCTTAAATTGACAAGGTATTGGTCATCGCTTAATGTAGTACCGTAATTGCTTAATTTAACATTGGTTACGGGGATTACCTGGACAATGGTCTGGTAAAGCATATAGGACCTGATATACTCGTCAAGCAGTTCCTTGTAAATGGCGTTTTCATCGTCACCAATGGTATCGTCATTCACAAGTTGAATAAGTTTCTTGTAGAGGGTTTCGCCAATAATCTGTTGAAGGTATATGTCTTGGGCTTCCCGTATAGCCGGAAGGAGTGACTTGCCGAAGAGGTTGTCATTCAGTCCGCTATTTTCCTTTATGTATTTTTCTGAACAGAACAGAACTTTTGTCATAATAACTTATTTTTTATAGAAATATCATTTTATAGTGCAATGGATTTAAGCAGAGAAGAATGGAGAGATATACCTGGTTTTGAGGGGTATTATCAGGCAAGTAATTGTGGTAACATACGAAGTATAGATAGATATGTTCCTCACAATTGCGGTAATGGAACCCGCACCATAAAAGGACGCATTCTTAAACAGCAGGTTATGGTACAAACACAGTACTATTGCGTTATGTTGTCAAAAGACGGAAAGGCAAAATGTCATACTGTACATAGTCTTATTGGTTTAGCATTTCTGAAAAAGAAAAACGAAAATGATGTTATTGACCATATTGACGGTGACAGGCAAAATAATGTTTTGTCAAATCTGCGTTATGTATCCCATAAAGAGAACACCAACAATCCTGCAACAAAACAAAATATGCATATGTGGAAAAATGGACATATACCCTGGAACAAGGGCCTCAAATACAAAAGAAAAAGACAAACGCACTTATGAAAAGTACATTTGTCATAACTTTCAGTTTATTGTAAATATCTTTTATATGGTTGGTGGGTTCCGTCTCCATAAAATCATTTCCCCGTTACGATAAGCCTTGTTGATTGTGCTACCAGACCGGTAAGCTTTAACCACTTCTAAATCAGCTCTGTATATGTTTTCGGAAGGCACAAACAATGGGCGTTTTTCCTGGGTAACATCTATTTCAATTTCGTCACCGCCATTGCTTGTAACTGTGATAAGTCCGGTCCTTGAAGCATAGTTAGCGTTTTTATTTATAGTCACTACAAATACAGAAGAACCTGTACCTTGGTTTGGCGATATTGTTATCCAGTTATTTGAGGTTGATGCGGTCCATTCTGTGTCTTCCTCTGTTGTTAGGGTTACAGCACAAGTGGTTGAGTTATAAGACGCTGTGATTGCTGTGACATCGGTTTCAAAAGTAGATAGTTCATACAGTTGTATGTATGATTGGTTTGAGGCTGGGTAAAAAATATTGTTGCATTTTTCCAGCAATCCCTTTGTTGTTCCGCTCAAATAAGGCACAAAATCAAGTTCAAGCGTTCCGGCATTGTCATAAACCTTGAACTCATAGAAATACATTTTTAAGTTGCTGGCCTGTGAGGAAGGAAAAAATACAACATTAGTATTAGGAAAATCGCCAGAGAAAGTACCGGTTGTGGTCCAATCATCAAAAGTAAGACTTGCCTGACCATTCGCCAAACTAAAAACAGCCGGATTTTTTGGGTCACTACTATTAAAGTTTCGTCTGTTGGAGGCTGTGGAATTGACATTGGTGACATATGTAGTGGAACCAAGGTTCATATATTGTTGGAAACTACCTTGTTCCAAAGAGAACCAGTTACCGGAACTTTGTCTCCAAACATAGACATTGACAGTAGAGTTAGTTGTGATATCACCAACATACTCAATCCTTAAAGCCTTACCATTTCCTTGGTAAATCTGATAAGGATTGAAAACACTTGTTGGGACATTTGCCCCGCCCGATATGTATGCGTAATATTTTGCCATACTATAATTCTTCGTTATAATCTATTACTTGTTGTATTTCAGCATCTGTCAATACTTCAGTTGAAATGTAAATCCAATAGAAGTTTCCATTATAATTCTCAGCCAACGAACCGCCGCCAAATCCCTTGAAAAAAGCACAACTTGAAGGGTTATTTCCATATGAAACGGAAGAAGCTGTTACAATCTGCCCAGTCGTAACACACTTTCTTTCAGAAGTGCCATCCTCATTTATACGGACATACATAATATAAGGAGAAGTGCTTGCGGTCATTCTCAAAAAGTTTGAATCAGAGGTATGGAATACGGTGTCTCTAACCATATAATTATAATTGTCACCAGAACCATTATCCTGGCGTCCTCTGTTTCCAAACAAACTGTTGGAAAAGTTGCCACTGGTTTTATAAACAATGGTTAAACTTCTTCCTGTTGCATTGTTATAGCGGTTGAATGGATTGTCTGCAGCAGAATAAAAGTCTAAAACTATTCTGTTATTGTTTATTGTCAAATAACCATTTTCTGTATTGGCCGTCACAGTAGCATTTTGAAAAGTTAAGTCTTGGTTTAAACTTTGGCCCTCTGTTTTTGGCAATTTAAGGGTAGCTGCAACATAATCTCTTGCGTTGTAGTTACATACGAAAGTATTTGAAGGTAATGATGCCATAGCCAAGTATGTTAAGTATTATTTTCAACCGTCCAACCGGAAGGAATACCGTTTGTTCCTGTTGGCCAAGAAGTCATTGACGCTGCCTTAACGAATGTACCCGAAGCGGCAACATTTCTCACCCAGTTTGTGCGGTTTGAAGCAGCCAATATATTGGTTGCAAGACACTTGATATAATTAAGTTTGGAACATTGGTCAAACATCTGATAGTAACAGTTAGTTGCCAATGTCGGTGCAGGAAGTTCTGGTGCTGTAGTAAGATTTGTACAACTATAAAACATAGCTCGGTAACAGTTCTCCGTCAATGTCATCGCTGGTAATATTGGGGCCTCCGTCAAGGTAGAAGCACTTAAGAACATATTGAAGTAACAACTTTTTGCCAGTGTTGTTGCTGGAAGTATTTTAGGCGGTTTTTGGAGCATAGTGGTTGTTCCAAACATAGCCATATAGCAACCTTCCGTTAAAGCAGTCGCTGCTAATACAAGGTTTGAAGCATCCACCATTTTCGTAGTATTGAAAAAGTTTCTGAAAACATAAGTAGAGGAAAATGTTTTGGCCGTTAGGAAGTCATCTCCCCGAATCATTGACATAACATTTCCATAAGCATTGAAAACTGCTGTTGAACCGGAAAATGAATTGGCATATGTACCTCCACTCTGGGTGGAATATGTTGTATTTGTTCCCTTGAAGCGTACCTTGTCCCCAACAGCCACACTGAAAGAAGTGCCCGCAGTGGAAGAGGTGATTGACACCCAAGACCCACCGTTTTTGCTGTACTGAATGGTTCTCTTTGTTGCGGAGTTAGAACCTGCCTTCCAAGATATAGTGCCAGCAGACAAGATTTCAAATGTAAGATATTGACTTGCATAGTCGGCATATGCTTCTTGTGAAACACTTATGGTACTTACATTTGTCCCGTCAGTCACAGTAATCGTTGCCGTTCTTGCAGAGCTATCGGTATGGGAAGCGATTGTTGCTTCAACAGTTGTTCTCCCACTATCCCCACTATTCTGTGAAAAAGTAATCCAACTCTCGCTTGAAGTAATGGACCAAGCAGAAAGGGAAGTTATTCTTATGTTTTCTGTACCGCCACTCGCCTCCATTTCAATCGTTGCAGGAGTTACAGACCAGCCAGTTACGCTTGTGGGCCAAATGAGCAAATCACCGGCATAGATTGCACTTATGTCGGTGTTGCCAAGTTTAATTGCTGCTATTTCGTTGCTACCTAAATAAATCATAACTATCCTACAATAAAATAAATCGTTGTGCTGTCCTTTGTTGAAAGAGCATCATATGCTGTCTGCGTAATGAACTGGAACTTGTAAGACGACCAAGTTGGTGCTTTATCGACCCCATTTGAAAGAAGGACAGCGTTTTGTGTTCCTGGAAGAGTCGGAGCATAGTGAGTCGGTATGTCGGAGTTTGTATCTCGCAGAATATCATAGATAGTCCCATTTAACCCAAAGTTTTTTTCATAAACTGTATAACCAGTTGTTCCGGTTATTATACCCTGTGCATTCCATCTTGGAAACAGTCTTGCACTATTTGCAGTAACACTTGCCTTGTCAGCCTTGTTCGCCACAGAACCGGAAAGTGTTGAGACTTGACCGGAAAGTGTATTCACAGTTCCGGTGGTCGCATAATCGTCCATATCTATCGGTGTGGCATCGGTAATGATATATGTGGTATCTGGTGCATATGCTGAAAGTGCATCATACTGTGCCTGGGTAAGTTCAACAACATTCTCACCACCGCCACCTCCACCCTGGATAGTGATATTCCCACTACCCAGGATAGATTGGTTGTTGATGGTCTTTATGTTGGTTCCGCTTACAAGTGTCTCCTGTGCGTTAGGGTCTTTTACATTGTAATCGGTCCCGTTAAGTGTTATTTTTGAAATATCAGCCATATCTAAATAACTGTTTTAGAGATTATTAGGAAGCTGCTGGAATGTTAAGGATAAGTTTCTCGTTTGTTGCGTCATATGAAGCACTTATGCCAAGTTGTGCAGCCGTAACCTGGTGAGGGTTGTTTTTGTTCGCAATGTGGGTGTCAATGTCTCCCTGTGCAGCATCAGCAGCGGACTGGGCTGAACTGATAAGGGTTGCCGTTGAAGCGGTGTAAGCCGAATAAGTTGAATTATCGGTCTTTGCAGAAAGGAGATTATCAACCTCGGTCTTGTTGTAGTAGTCAGAAAGGTCAGTCTCAATCTGCTTCTCACCAATCTTCTCCCAAGCATCACCCTTCCAAAGGTACTCAATGTACATATCTCCGGTTTCTCCACTATCAGCCGGTACAAGGTGTATCTTGTTCTCGTTTCCTGCGGCTGGTTCTGCCGGAAGGGTTGCAACAACAACATAAAGGGTGGTGTCAATATCAACACTGATTACATTGTTGGTAATGTCAATACCGTTTCCTGCGGTGAGAGTGTCCTGCTTGCCGCTTACAGCCTGTTGAATCTGCTGTGTGGTTGCGGTTGCTGCACTGGAAAGTTTGTTGTCAACCTCCGTCTTGGTATAGGTGGTTGCCTGGTCAGCCTTGCCGGAAAGCGTCTGTTCAACTGCGGTTATAGCACTCTGTCTTGCAACAACTTCTGCTGCAATTGCCTGGGTGTTAGCACTTTCGGCTGCCTGTGCCCTTGCGATTTCGGTGGAAAGGCCACTTGTTGCGGCACTATCTACAATGTTGTAATCAACGCCATTCAGATTTATTTTTACAATGTCTGCCATTTTTGTAATGTTTTTTATTCGTTATTTAGATATAGTGTATTTGTTCGCCAATCAAAAAGGTTGTCAATCCTGTCTTTGAGGCTCATTTCAGCTGTGGTTGCCCTTTCAAGTTCAGCCTGTATTGCAGCATCAAGTTGGGCAACAGTAGCATATTTTGAAAAGTCAATTTCCTCAATGGCTTGGTCCGTATAATCCTTTGCTGACTGGAGGGTTGCTTCGTCCTGGGTATCAACATAGTCCTTGGTAACCAGACCCGCACCGGCAATCAGTTCATCAACCTCTGCCCTTGTGTAGTAGTCCTCCAAGTTGATACAACCCCCATTCTGGCTTGAACCGGTATTCACAGTCTGCCGAGGAATATAGACCTGCTGACTTGTCGTTATGTTCTCAATATAAACCATTGTTACTCAACTACTTGTTCTTTTGTGTTTTCTTCAATTGTGAAAGGAACTATTGTTACAGCGTCATTCATTTGGAAGAGCCTGTCCATTCTACTTGAAATATATCTTTGGACTGGTTTGACCCTGGTGCGATTGTAGAGTTTGAAACTGGACTGGTATTCCTCGCTGTTGAACCCATTGCTCTCCGTAGGCACACCAAAAAGATTGGCATTAGCCCCGAAGACTGTGAAAATCTGCAACTGGGTCTTCTTTGCCAGGTCATTGTATCTACTGTCAAAATCGTCACTCTGCAGCCTCTCTACTGTGGTTGCATTGTCCTTTCCCTTATTAAAAGAAAGCATTATACGGCCCGCATTTTCTGAACCGCCAAACTTTTCGGTCACATTTTTCTCAATTTCCTCCTTCTGCTCTGGGGTGGGGGTCCCATTGTTAAAGTTGATGACCGCACTTCCAGCGAAATTGTTCTGTATCTCGGCTAAATGGAACTTGTCTATCTCCATTTCGGTCATTACGGGTTTCAAAGCTGATTCCCATACAGGAGTACCATAAGTTCCTCTACTGTTGGGAGTTTTAAGCATAAGGATACTGGTGGCATCCCCACCTTCGGGCATAAAAGCCGGATAAAGTACGGTCTTTTTGGACCTGCCCCATTTCTTGCCGAAGTCCTCATTGTAATAGAAAGTTTGATTCTTTATTCCGCTCCTAACATACCTTGCGTCAAGCCAATAGAGTTCAGCAATCTGCCCCCCAAGGTTCTTTACGACCTGGAGATACCCGTTGCCGAAAATAAAGTAATCCAAAAGGGCCTTGGAAATCACATCTCTGTAAGTTTCACCCTCCCTATTCACCTCAAAGGCAAGTTCCGGGACATTCAACTTTATATCGTCACCGCAGACATAATCCACAGTGCCGTTGATAATGGATTGAAGGATAGGACATTCGGAGTAGCACTTGAAAAGGAAGTTTCCATATTCATCGTTCTCTCCCCACAACACATAATCCTTGCCCCTGACATCTTTCTCTTCGTTGGAGGGGGCTGTTTGAAGGATATATGGTTTAACAGCGGTGAAATAGAACTCATTAGCCGTTGTATTGCTTGATTCCGCCGACATCTGTAACTGTATATTTCTTTGAATTATTCTTGTAGTCACCTATTTGTAGAAGCCCTTTTGCCAGTTCAATCTCATCGTTCATAAGTCTGTAAGTGTATTCCCCCTCGTCCATTTCCTCTCCAAGTGTAAGGGTAAAGTGCCAGAACAGGGTGCTATCATTCACATCATACACATTGTAACTGTATTCTTTCTTGGTGACATTATTTTGCAATTGAAAAACCATTTGCTTAACTCGTTTTTATATAAATATCACTTAATCTTACTTTGGTCCAACATAAAAAAAAGCCCCTTTTACAGGGCTTTTACATTGCTTTTGTTTAATTTGTGTATTTCCAAATATATTTCTCTCCGTTTTTCTTACCAGCGAATTTCCGTTCGCCAAGACAACAACGGGTAATATTTGATTTGTCAATACCTGTTTGCCTTTTTGCTTCGGCAAGGCTTGGATAGTCAGTAACATACTCACCATCAGCTGTGTATTGGAAAACTCTTTTAGAGGTGCTCGGATGATTTATCAGTATTTCTGTGTGTGTTTTGCTGGAATGTTTCCTTGTTAGAGGATTGTTATTATTCTCTTTTCTTGTAACCCAGCGTAAATTGGAAGGTTGATTGTTAAGTCTATCTGTGTCTTTATGGTCAATCTCTGCACCTTCAAAATACTCATTCTCAACCAGTTCCGGGAATGCCAGTGCTATCCACCTTGCTGCTTGCCAATGCATATGCTTTCCGTTTTTGGATAAGTGCCAAAATATCCGGTTGTCTCTTTTGCTTGGTGTATTAGACAAAAGTTTGAAAGTTCCTCTTTTATGAATCCTTCTGCATTTTCCTTCCTTTGTATCTATGCTGATTTGATAAAGTCCTTCGTAACCCGGAACATCTCTCCAATTTTCTTCCATAATGCTCTCTTTTACAGAAATATACAAAAAAATATTGGTTTAGACAAAAAGAAAACCCTCCCCAGAACGGGAAGGGTTCATCCTTTCTTTTAGATAGATTAGTTGGTAGCCTGAACGATAGTTACATTCTCCATAACTGAATCCGGGATGAGCGGAGGGAAGCTTTCCTGGTTGTCGGTGAGGGTGATAGAATAGCGGTTACCATCCGTACGGGCGGTTCCGGTCTGACCGTCACCAGCAGAAGCCTCAAGGGGCTCACTTACACCAAGAGCGTAATATTTGCCGTTAGCGTCCTTAACGATACCTGCAAGCTGTCCAACACTCAAAGCAGCCATTTCAATCCTCTTCTTGGTTTCCATACGGGAGAACACAAGGTTGAGGTCGGTCTGTACGAAATTGACACCGTTTGCAGGGTCAATATTCAAAGTGCTGGTCATAGAGCCGGTGTTCTTGCGGAACTGATATTCGTAGAAAGAAACACCACTCTTAACACCAGAGACAGCTCCACTTGTGATAGTGAAGATATTCTCTTCGTAGTTTGCGAGATAAACGGTTACGATACCACCAAGGGAGCCTTCGCAGTCTTTGCAAAGTCCGGCTATTGTCTGATTTGTGCAATTACAAGCCATTTTCTTTAATCTGTTTTTTTAATTATTATTTGCGAAGTCGTTGATTTGGTGGAGATTACTCACCGAGAACTACATAGTCGGAGAAGTAGGTAGCTACGCCAGAGACCCACTTAACTTTGAGCCTGTGGAGGTCATCGTCATCAGAGAACCAGAAGCGAAGCTCTTCCTTATCGTCCATCATATCAGTACCATAGACCATATTCTCCCAAGTTGAAGCATAAATCTTGTCATCAACACCGGTGAGGCCAAGGGTCTTATGGACAGGAATGGTCGTACCAGGGAAGTAGAACTCACCTCTTTCAATCTCTTCCGGTGCAATGTGGAAGTTGTTCATTTCAAGCAGCTCAAATACGAGGCTGCGGAAGTTTGCAGGAGAGACGAAAACAACAGCATTGTCAAGGATTTCCTCCGGGATAGCCATAATAACAGCCTTTACCTTTGCGTAGAGGGTGTCACCAGTACCGAAGCTAACCTTGATGGTGTCAGCGTCAGCGTCAGCCTGTGCAAGAAGACCGTCAAAGAGGTCGGTGCGACCAGTATTGGAGGTGTCACCCTGCCATACGGCCTCTTCCATAGACTTGTTGATATTCTTTACGAGTTCGTCACTGATAAGCTGCTCAAAAGCAAGATTTTCAGCGTTTGCGTTTGCACCGAAGCGAACAAGGTACTCTGCGAACTTGCCAAGCAGGTCATCGTTGCACCATTCCATATTGATTTTGATAGGAGCAACCTCAATGTCCTTCTCGGTAAGATTGGTTGCACCCTGTGCGGAGAAACCACAACCCTTACCATCCTGGAAAACAGGGTCAAGGTTGAAGTAGTGAAGGCGCTCCTTGGTCTTAATACCAAGCTGCTTTGCCATCTTTGAAATGGTGTCGCCTTCAAGGATAACTTTGCGGAGAATCTCGTCCCTATTCTCCTTTACATAAGCGGAAAGACCGCTAACATTCCAAGCACTTGCCATAATGTTTTATTCCTTTTTTTTAGTTTTATTATTTGTTGATTATTAGTCTTTTACTGCTATGAAATATATCGCATTTTGAAAGTGGTTATTTTTTATAAAAAAGGGGTGACCCCGAAGGGCCACCCATACCTGTAAGTTATTTATAGTAAGCGAATTAAGCACCCATTATCTTTGCAAGGCGGTCAAGTTTCTCGTCACCGGTCTTGTAAATCTTATTGACCTTCTTAAACTCTTCCGTAGCGGGTTCAGCAGCCGGTTTCTTTTCAAGTTCCGCAATACGGGCTTCAAGTTCAGCAATCCTTGCGTCCTTCTCGGCAATCTCTGCCCTCAATGCTGCAACCTCTGCGTTTTCCTCTTCCTGTGCAGGGGCTTCCTCTTCTGCAGCTGGTTCCTCTTCCGGGGCTTCCTCTTCGGCTGGTTTTTCCTCTTCCTCTGCCGGAGCCTCTTCACTTTCTTCCGGGGTATCGGTTCCAATCTCGTCATCAACCCTTTCATCAACTGGGTCTTCTGCCGGGGCCTCTTCCTCTGCGGGGGCTTCCTCTTCCTGTGCGGGTTCCTCTGCAGGTGCTTCCATTTCCGGTACGACAATATCAACAATCTTTCCGTCTTCTACTTTGAGGATAGTGCCATCGGTGAGAATGTATTCACCGCTTTCGGCCTGGGTTTCTACTCCCTCTTCATCAACGAGAACAATGGTATCGCCAACAGCAATCTCGTCACCGGCCTTCTGTACATCTATAATTCCTTTGTCGCTGGTAAGTCTCTCGTTTTGAAACTGTGAAAGAACACTTTTAAGGGTCTCTTTAATTCGCATAAGTTTCGTATTCATATCTAAAAATCTCCTTTTGATATTAAATATTCTTATTTTTTCAAATGGTTCGCTATCTGGTCCAAAAGGCCCTGTATATCACTGTACAGCTGCTCTTCTTCCTCTTCCAGGGGGATTTCAATATCATAGAAAATCTCCATTGAGAAGCCCTTGAACTTTCCGGCCTTAATATCTTCCCATATGGTGTCATCAAGCACCTTGAACTCACCAAAAAGGCTTCCGTCCTCAATATCTTCAAATCCCTTGGGGTCAATTCCTCTTTCCTTGTCCTTAATGAAGGCTTGAAGCATTTCCACACTATCAACATCGGTTCCTGGGGTGTGCATAAGGTTGAAATTATTCTGTCTGCCCTCCCGGAAGTACTTCTGTACAATGGTCTTAATGGTTTCCTTGGAGAAAGTAATATAATAAGGGAAGCCCTCTGCCGAAAGACGGAGAACTGGGTGGTCTGCCCTTATGATTACACCAAAAATATGCCTCTGTTCCTCGTTTTGGACGGAGAACTTGAACCTATCTTCCTCATTGGCAAAGAATTGGAAGTCACTCTCCATTGCAGGGTCATCTACAAGGGAAATCTTCTCCATTCCAAGCCCGTTATCACAGACAATTGCCTGATAGATAGGTACATTTGAATATAATTTTCTTTTTTCCATTGCAAGTCTTTTTCATAAAATATATTATCTGGCTTTTTCAGTTTTGTGTTTGTATAAGTCAGTAATTTTCTGTATCTTAAGTATATGGAACAGTGGATTACAGTACCTAATTTTGACGGAAAATACTTGATTAGTAATCTTGGGAGAATAAAACGAATATGCTCTCATTATGTTAGAAAACGGCTCGTAGAAACAGTGCATATTCTTAACCCGGAAACTACAAGAAATGGTTATTTAAGGGTTACTCTTTATAAAAATGGGAAACCTTGCAGATTTTTGGTCCATCGCCTTGTATATGAAGTGTTTAATGGTCCAATCCCAGAAAATATGGAAGTAAATCACATAAACGAGTGTTCTTGGGACAATAGAATAGAAAACCTAAATCTTTTGTCTCGTACTGACAATATAAACTGGGGAACAAGAAACAAAAGGGCTGCTATTTCTAACACAAATAATCCTTTAAAGTCCAAACCAGTCATTCAGTACGACCTATACGGCAATGCAATAAAAATATTCCCAAGTATTAAGCAAGTAAAACGAGAATTAGGTTTTGACAATGGTAACATTATCGCTTGTTGTAAAGGAAAATATAAAACTGCGTACGGCTTTGTGTGGCGGTACGCAGTTTAATAAGTTGATTACCAGGTACTTTCAGTTACCCTCACCTTGCTACGGTTTTGGGCTTCCGTAATGTCACTCTCAACAACATAGACCTTCTGGTTGTGGATGCTGTCGGCAAGACGGGTAATCTCGCTCTCGCCCGTAGCATTCTGGGTGTATTGAGGCACATATTCCTCCGGTGCGGTCTGTACGGGGGCTGCGGTAGGAGAACCGGCTGAACTTCCACCACCACCCAACTGCGTACTCTTAATCTTCGCAATCTGGGCCACACCAGCAGCGGTTACAGCAGCGGCCTGTATAGCACCTATGATTGCTCCGTACGGCTGTGGAAAAGTTGCCTGACAGCTCATAAATGCCGCAATTGCACCGGAAATGGTCTGTATGGTAGCCTGTGCGATTTGGAATGCCTTTACAGCCTTGAACTGCTTCTCACCCTCTTCCTCTGTGATTTCCCCATTCTTAACCTTGTTCTTAATATCGTTCTCCAATATATCAGCGATTGAACCGAATATGTCACCTATGGATTCCGCAAGGTTGGAATACATTTCAATCTGCTGTTCAATTGCTTCCTTCTGCAGATTGGTATTGTCAATGAGGTTCTGGGTGTCAAGGTTACGCAGTTCGGCCATCGTATTGTTGTAATCCCTCTCTGCGTTCTCCCTAGCCTCCTTGTCAATGGTGCTGTCATCCATAAGTTTCTTATATTCAGCAGCTTGTTCCATAAGATGCTGCTTGTTTGCCTCATAGATGCGGTTGGTTTCCTCAATAAGGTCGTTGAATGACAAGGAGCCGCTTGACTTGGCTTCTTTAAGGGAGTATTCAAGTTCAATGGTCTGTACGGCCTGTTCATTTGCATCATCAGAAGTTTTCAGCCTTCTGTCAGACATTTTGAGAGCCTTCCTTGTACGGTCAGCAAGGGCCTTTTCCTCTGCGGCTTTGGCTTTCTCCGCTTTTGCTTGTTCATCAGCAGCAGCCTTGTCCCTAATCTTTTGGAGATTTCTCTGGTATTCAGCTTCAAGGGCTGCTGTATCCTTGTGATATTTAATGAGCAGTGCCTTTTCTTCCTCATACTTCTCCTTAAGCAACTGTTCCTCACTCTTTGCACTATCTTCTGCTCTCTTTGCAATCTTTTCGGCTTCCTTTAAGAGGGTGTCCGTAACTTCCTTCGCCTGTTTGCCCTGTGTCTTTGATGCTTTATTAAGGTGTTCCTGGTACTCTCTATCATACGCCCATTTTTCTCGCATTGCAGCTTTGTATTCCTTGCTGTCTTTCTTGTATCCGGCAATCTTCTTTTCAAAGAATTCATTGTAGGCTTTCTTTCCTGCTTCGGTGTATTTCCAGTCACTTCCGTATTTTGCTTCATTGTCCTTAATTAAATCTTCAAGTTCCTCTTTCCTCAACTTGGCCGCTCTCTCTATTGCTTTCTGTTCGTTCCTTTCCCTCTGCTTTGCGGCCCCTTCCTGGTAGTTGCCGATAATGTCATAGCCCTTCTTGGTCTGTTCAACGATTTTGCCGAAGCCAGCCTTGATGTCCTCACCGATTTTTGAGAAATTGAGGGTGAAAACATCCTTGATTACATTTCCAAGGGTGCTTATGTAGGTGATTGCGTTCTTTATCGGGGTAATAAGTATGTTGCCGATTGCGTTTGCCACACCGACAATAACTTCAATTACCTTGTCCATTACGGCCCTGAACTCTTCAAGTTTCTCGCTGGAAAGACCAATCACATCCTTCAAATCCTCCCAATGAGCTATAAGTGAGCCAATTAGGACTACGATTGCACCAATTCCGGTAGCAACAAGTGCCTTTTGGAATGCCTTGGTAGCAACAGTAGCACCGGCAGTAGCAACAGTATTGGCTTCCTGGGCCGTAGTATTGGCTACAACAGCCGTAGTTTCAGCCGCCACCGCCGCAGTTGTCTGGTTGGTGGAGAATATCATTGCGGTAAGTCCATCAACAAGACCCTTCGCCTTCTTGGTCATTCCTTCAAGTCCCTGCAAGCCCTGTACGATTGCGATACCGGCCTGGAGCTTCATCATAGTCTCCTGCAACTCTTCACTCTTGTCCCCGGTAAGGGCCAGAACACCTTGAAGGGCATTGAAACCACCCATAAGACCGGAAGCGATACCCGTAATGTTGCTTAACTGTGTTCCAAGGTCAGCAGCACTATAACGGAGCATTTCCTGTCGTTCAGAAAGGCTATGGGTAATCTCTGCAGCCCTTTGAAAAGCCGCATTGTACTCTGCCGTACCCTCCTGCATATTGTCCATCTGGGTTTTAAGTGCTGCCAATTCCTGTCTTGCGTTCTTAAAACCGCTTGCATAGTTACCGACATTGCGTTGATAGTTGCCGATTGAAGCGTCAAACTCCTTCAATTTGCCGTTTATTTCACCTATACGCTTGCCTATTTCGTCCCTGGAAGCCTCATCGGTTACCTCACCCCATACCTTTTTAAGGGCACTCATTTCGTTCTTTAAGGCATTATATGAGCCAGTTGCAGCGGAAGCCTCGTTCTTTCCCGCTGACATAACATCCGCAAGTCTTTTCTGGTCGTTTATGAGTTGTTCCAGTATCTTCTTGTACTCGTCTCCACCCTTCTCAACATTCAAAAGGGCATCCCGCAAACTGTCAATCTCTTTCTTTAATCCCTTGACAGTCTCCTGGCTACCAGCACTTTCTATTTTTATTACTTTTTCAATTGTATCTGCCATTAGAATGGTTTTTACAAGAAATATCATTTTTAAAGGAAGTGTTATTGAGAATAAAAAAAGGGGACAGGTTCATCACTCCTGTCCCCGGTCACCGGTCTAAAATTGGTAGCGAAATGGTCTTAAACGGCGGTGATTATGTTGCATTTCTTATGGTCCAGCCTGAAGGAATACCATTGTCTCCGCTTGGCCAGGAAGACATATTTGCGTTTTTGACAAATGTACCGTTTGAACCGACACCAGAAACCCAGTTTATTGTTCCTTCATTGCCAAGGTTAGTAGCCATACATTTGATATAAGATAGATTTGTGCAGCCAGAAAACATACCCTCATAACACTGTTGGGAAAGTGTCAAGGCCGGTAATGAAGGTGCGCCAGTAAGACTTGTACAACCATCAAACATATGTCCGCAAGAACAAACCCCAACGGAAGTTGCAGGTATTGTTGTCAAACCACTCACAATAGCCGTACAAGCTGAAAACATTCCATAGTAACAGTATTCTGGTAAGACCGTTGCAGGTAGTTCCGTTAAACCGGTCAAGGCCGTACAACCGGAGAACATAGAGTTATAACAATCCGTACCAAGAGTTGTTGCTGTCAGTTGCGGCATATCGGTAAGTGAAACACATTCCTTGAACATCCAAACACAACTTTTATTTGCTGTGGTGTTTGCAGATATTGTTGATATATTCGTAAGGGCTGAACATTCTGCAAACATCACATAATAACAGCTATCAGCAAGTACGGTTGCCGGAAGTACTGGTGTATTTGTCAAACTTGTACAACCCATAAACATCTCATTATAACAACTCTTTGCCAATGTAGTACCTGGGAGTGCTGGCGGTGTTACAAGACTCCTACAGTTGATAAACATAAACGAATAACAATGTTCTTCCATAACTGTTGCAGGAAGACCAGGCGCTCTTGTAAGTCTTGTACAACTACCAAACATATTGTGACAACAGTGTGGCGCAAGTGTGGTCGCTGACAAATCTGGCATATAAGTCATATTATTGCACAAGAGGAACATATTTTCATAACAATGTTCTGCAAGTGTAGTTGCCGGAAGATTTGGACCGGTAGTGATTGTTGTGCAGGAATAGAACATACTTTCATAGCAATATTCTGCCATAACAGTTGCAGGAAGTGCCGGTGCTGCTCTTAATGATGGGCATCTATTAAACATAGCACTGCAAGAATACGCTTTCATTACTGTTGCAGCTATGGACGGAGCACCAGTTAAACTCCTACAGTTTTGAAACATTCCTTCATAGCAATGCTCACCGATTGAGGTTGCTGGGAGGTTTTGAGGACCGGAAGTAAGTGCCGTACAGCTGCCAAACAGATAGTAATAACAGTAATCCGTTATGGCTGTGGCCGGTAGAACAACATTTGTCGCTTCCGTAAGACCACAGCAAGCATAGAATAACGGCCCAAAGTTCTTGTCTCCGCTTATCGTATCTATGGCATCATAACTTGTACTGTTCATAAGGCTCATAATGTTTCCATATGCCTTACATCTTTTTTCAGAACTGATAACGAAACAACTAAATATTTCATCTTCTCCGTCTTTATAATAGTACTTGTCATTGTTACCCCTGAAATAGATTATATCACCATTGGAAACATTTATCGGTGTTCCAGCGCTTGACGAAGTAATACTGGTCCAGGTTGAGCCACCGTCTTTGCTGTATTGTATTGTTTTAGCATAGTCGTCAGAACCACCAATTATAGACCATTTAATCACACCGTCCCCCGATGAAACAACCTCAATAACGAGCGGAGCGTATCTATAACCACCCACCTCCGTAATAGTCGCTGAATCAGAGACATTGTAGGTGGTGTTCATTACTGTTATTCTTGCCTGCTTTTCCACAAAGTCTGTGTTAGGCGAAGCTGTGAGGGACAGAACAGTTGTGCCGCTCTGTCCGCTCAAAGCCGAAACATTTAGCCAGTTTGTTGTATTAGCCATATTATTCTATATCTTCAATATTTATTGTCCAACTTACATTACTGTTGATAGTGAGAGTACTTGTACCGCCAGTAATAGGGAATGTCTTGGTCTTCGGTGAGACATTTATGTAAGCATTAAATCTTTGTGTAATGGTTGCCGATGCTGTAATGGCCGTATCCAAAATACCTGCAGCACTTATCGTTGCCTGTCTTTGGTAGTTGTTTTCGTTAGCCGTTATTGATACTATTGCAGTTCCACTATCACCTGACCAGGTAACGCTTGACACATTGCACCAGCTGCTATCAGAAGAGGTAAGATTTACATCGTCTCCGTTCCTGTTCGTATAGACAAGCGAAAGTGTCACCGTACCAGCTGGCCAGTTCGCTGTTGCTGCGGAAGGGGTTATTGTGAGAGACCTTACGGTACTTGAACCAGGCTGTGTAACTACGATAGTGGTGGTGGTGCTTCCGTTGCTCAAAACAATCTCTCCGCTCCTTATTGAACCACCATTCTCACCAGCCGAAATGCCGAGGATTGAGTTTCCTTCCGGACCGCTGTTCTGACCAAGCACAACCCAGCCTGGCTTTGAAACAACAGTCCAACCAGCACCTTCTGACATAATATAACTGTACTGGGTCCCACCGGTCTTTTCAAAGTATATTGAGGACGGGCTTGCTGAAATACTATACTGTTTCCCGGTCTGCGTTATTGTAATACCACTATAAAGGTATCCATAAGCATTGTTATAATATCTATAATAAAGTGTTCCAGTCCTTGTTGTTGAACCGGTGTTTTCAAGTACAGTTATAGAGGAAATAAAAGTACCCGTACCATAATTTATATTGCTTGGGGCATAGTTATTTACCTGTATCCAGTCTGGTTTTGCATAATCTCCTGTGTCTGCTGTCCAAACACTCCAATTTTGAAAATCGGTTTTGACAGAAATTGTTTTATCCCTTTCTTGGTAATCGGTTGTAATACTTGTTGGAGAAAGAACAAAACTACCTCCACCACCTTTTTGTCTTATTTCTGTCGTTGCTGTTGTTGTTATTCCATTCTTCTCTACTGTATATTTAACAGTTTGGGTTCGTTGATTATAACTTGTATTTGGTGCTGCCGTAATATAGTCATATGTACCGTAATTGGTAATAGTAGCCCAGAAACCATCCAGTATTTCAAAACTATGTTCAACGGGAACTCTAATCCTATCATTGGTCGGAACTGAAGAATTATTTCCATTAGCATTTATGTTTTGAGAAACATATAGTTGTATTACATCAACATATGTTTCAAAATTACCATTTGAAGAAGTTATACTAACCTTTCCGTTTCTTCCATTCCAATTACTACTGCTATTTGTGCTTTCAACAATTATTGGGAGTTTAACCATATCTCCATTATATTCAATGCCCCCGGTTGTTATCCAATCTACGGGACTTGACACTGTAATAGTATCACTTCCTCTGTTACGGTAGTTAAATGATAAATTGTATGTTCCACCGGTGTAATTAAAGATAAGGGCGAAACCGTCAGTTGTTCCGGTTCCACTAATATCTTCACCGTTTTTGTCAAATCCCTGGTCAGTACTATCCGTACCTTCCTGCCAGAAATGGGTGCTTGTACCAACCGTTCTGTAAGTCCTTATGTCAAAGTTCCTACCGTCAGAGTTCGGGTTGCTGTCAAACCTTAATGTAATCTGTGTGTCTCCTGTTCCTGCTGTCTGTGAAGGATGAACAAATGAAGGGTACTCCAATTGCCAAGTTCCTCCATCAGAAGTCTTTACTGTGGCTGTAATTGTTTCACCGGTAGTGGTAATCATATATTTTTCCGGCACAATTGTAACAGTGGAAACAGCGGCAGGAGGGGGTGTTATTCCATCCGTATAGTTTGAAATGTCATTGACCTTAACAAACTTGCATCTGGTTGTAGCAAAGGATGTTATGTTGTAGTCGTTGATTTCAGTTAAGACCCAGTAGCAGTTATCCCACCAGTACATTGCCCGGAGCCAGTCACCAACAACCTTCCCCTCCATCTTCACATAGGCCTCAACGACCCTTGTATTGACATTATAAAGGTCAGAAACATAATCAGCCCACCATCTCTCAAAGATTGTAGCCTTATCAGAATATTCCTTCACTGGGACATATGTATTCCTTACCCTGCCGAAGTCCCAGGTATAATCAATTTTTGTCCCATCCCCGTCATAAAGCATACGGGAGAAGATGGGAAGCTTTGTCATACCCTTTGCAATCGTAACATCCCCACTTTTTTCCGTCTTTGTCCATAGCCAGCAAGGGGTTTCACCATTTATTACATACATTTCAGGGAGGTCATCTGACAGAAAATAAATAGCCTGTTGGCCCCCAGTATAAGGAGAAGACTTAAAACCGCTATAAAAACATAAGACATTCGTCCCGTCAATTGGTTCGTTGTCATTATTCAGCTGAAGCTTCGGTAGCCAGTCCTCCTTACCGTCTTCGGAAGTGTAGCCTGTCTGTGTATAGCCGCTAGGTGGAAGGATAGCACAAGAGGACAAAGAATCATTCGGAGTAGAAAACAGTTGATACTCAATTGAATTATACAGGAAAGTAGGAACCGTTCTCCATAAGCCACCACCCGTTCTGTCCCTTGGATTTCCCCTTACGGTTCTTAAAGTGTAATATTTGGAAGATTCCTGGACCTGCACACCATTCTGATAGATATTGCCTTCAAACAGATTCTTCGCTGCTGAATCAAATTCATATGTAGTCTGCACTTTGTTCTTTCCGTATTCCACACCATAGTTGAAGTCATAATCCTCTGCTGCTCCGCACATTTCATCTTCCGGGTAAGCGAAGTCATACCACCTACTCTCCATTGCGAGGGGACTTACTTTAATTTCCTTGCTACGGTCAATGAACTGGTCAAGGTCAATTGTACCACCGTTATAGAAAGTATCCCTGGTCCTTATGTATATCTTCCTTTCATAAGTATCCTTGGATAAGTACAGATTAAATAGCTTGCAATATGACAGTAGGTAATCGCAAGGGGTTCCGTCAAAGTTAAGTAGGTCACCCTTGCTTATATGGTCACCGCTTCGTACAACATCACTTGTAATTGTATATTTTACCTGCGAGCCAACTACCTGTGTCTGGGTAACCGCAGTCTTTGCACTTAATTTATAATCGCCTCCAAGCCAAGAAGAATCCGGCACCCATCCAACTAAAATATTGCGTCTTTTTTCTTCCGTATTGGTCAGACCGGAGAATATTTCCCTTTCAAAACGGTTAAATTTAGGGTTTGCCCCATTTGACATATCCCTCCACTTAAAGACCTTTGTGACCCTGAAATAAACTCTGCTGTATTCAAGCTTATCGGACAGTGAGGCCGTCAGCGTTTCAACATTTCCGTTTATGTCCTTCCATACATAATTATTGCCAGAAGTTTTAACGAAACGCCCCTTTTTGACTATATCTTCCGCTTCAAGTGCAGGAGTATAAGCACTTCCGAAGAAACTTCTTGAGCAGTAATGGTTTTGAGGGCCTTCCCACTCGTTGCCGAAGATGAATTTAAAGCCTTGCTGGTCACCATAAGGACTTGTAAAATTATAGATAGGAGAAGCCGCAATTGGAGTACCATTTTCATCCTCTCCCACCAATTGTACAAAGATGGATGAGAAATAGGCAGCATCAGAAGCGAATAGACCACCGGCATAATAATCAATAGCCGTTGTCATAATCTGGTTCGGCATACCGGCTACATTCACAGAAAATCGGAAAGTGACATCAATACCGTTATAAACCGCACCTGGCTGAAGGCCCTGCAAATAGTATCTCATATCGTAGTCCTCGCCAATATATGAGCCAATTGAAAGTACATTGTTTGCTGCTTCCGTTTTAGCAGATTGTCCCGTAACAACCTCGTCCTTTTTCAATTGTGGAAGCGTAACCCAGGCTTTCTCATAATATGGGTTATCTGAATTGAAGAAACGGGTATCCAAATCAACGGAATATCCTCCATTGTTGTTCGGATTTGAAATTGCCTGGATAAAACCCTTCATTGACATAACCGGCCTTTGGAGGTAGCTACGGAGGTCTCGCATTTCCCATTCCGTCATCTCCTTCGGCAGTTCTCCCAGTGCATAATTATTGTATGCTCTATAAGTAGTGTTCCCTTGTACGATGGAAGTTGGGAAGCCGGTTGAAGTTCCAGTCGTACCATTATTATTATAAACGACAGGAACAGTTGAGCCTTGTGTATTTATTAGAACCTTATCGGAATCAAAGTCTTTCGGATATCCGTTATAGGCCGGAGCAAAGTTGATATATTGCCATTTTGTAGCCCCGGTTCCCTTCTCCAATGCCTCCCAAGCCTCTGCAACCGTTTCCTTTGTGATATTGAAGTCAAACTCCGAATTAGGTTCGGTTTCATCATAGAACACAAGCGAAGAAAGCCTACGACCTTCTCCACCACCTCTACTTACATCACTACCCTCTGCGGTCTGGTCAAAACTCAAATTATATAAAAACTCGCCTAAACCTCCATACAAACTTATGTCGTATGTGATGTTTTTTTCGTTCTTGTTTATCTTGTCCAGTTTTGCATAGCCCTGTTCCAATATGTCTCCATTACTGAACAGCTGGAAGTCCATTCTCTTGGCCGGGTTGAATGTCCCGTAGTCAGAAATCTTGTCCAGGTGATAGATGCTGTTGAATATTTGGTTGTTGTTCGGGGTTCCTTCAATGGTCAATGTCTTTGAATAGCTGTTCCTCAATACAGTAGGGTCTGTGTAGTCTGTACGGATATAGGAGAACAGTATTTCAGGCGGTTCGTTAAACTCAACTGACTGCCCACCAAGATAAAGTTCTATCTCTTGTCTCATAGGTTAAAGTACTTCCTTCCTCTGGCTCTCTTCAACATTTATCTGGTAATTGACAAGTTTGCGAGAGTTATTCTTATAGGTCTTATATGTTGCGGTGTCGTCCTTTAGTATTACTGGATACACCTTGTCTTCGCATAGATTGTGGAGATATACCTCATTGGAACTCAATAAGTTAAATGCAAGGTTATCGCTCTGCTGGTCATTGAGCCACCCGGTATTGAGGACATAGCTGGTAACAATCTGGGAGTGATATGTTCCGTTCTCAAACTCCAGGGTATTGTTGTTGAAGCTACGGTTATAGGTGTATTTGGTGTATTCGTCCTTCTTGGTCCAGGTTCCCTCAATAAGGAATGAATCCCAGCCTCCCTTTCTGTTCTTGTAATAAAGAGCAATTTCCCCACAATAATTTCCATCAGCAACCGTTTCTATCTGGGTCGTAATACCAGATAGAGAGCCGTTGAAAATTGAATTGAAGCTGTACATTCCCGTCACATAGTGTTCATTGATGGGGTTTGAAACGGTTCTATTGCCCCCGTCCCAATTCTCATAACTCCAATCATATACAAATCCATAACTATCTAGGAGAGCGCCATTATCCAAATTTATTAGGTCAAACTCCACATAAGAATTGGGGTGCATATAACTTTGTCCGGCATAGTTTCTGAAATCCGCATCTCTGAATGAATCCTTTATGTAGTCCTGGCAAATCTTCGTTATATTGATTGATAATACAGAAGAACCAGGCCTCCGATAAGCCCTTCCTGTGTATATGATAGTCTGCCCTACTATCTGTACCGCATAAGACAGTATGGAATAGGTTGTAGAGGTATAGTATATGTCCTGCCAAATAGGAGCCTTGATTGTAGCCATATTGTTTTTTAGATGAAATATTTATTCTCTGCCAAGCGTTTTTGAGTTTAGGTTCGGGTTTATCAAGGAATTGTTAGATATTTGGTGATTATCTAATAAATACCCGATATTAGTTGAAGAAGGAACTGAATATGATATCCACAGCGTCATTCACATCAAGGGCTATCGCTTCGTCAATCTTCTCTTCAAAGTGTGGGTAAATATCGTCCATTGCGTTGTGGAGTTGGTTTCCCGGCTCAATTCCTTCCTCCGCAATCTTTCTACCGATAAGGAAGGCCAACTGTTGTTCCGTAGGCAGTCTTCCACCTCTATCGTCTGGGACTACCGGCTTTATCCTTATCCATTCCAGTATCTTGTCGGGTGGTGGGAACTTGCCGGGTCCTCTTCCATTCTCCACCCACTTGTAATACTCTTCAAGGTGCAGTTCAACCCAGATTGCCCTGTCATCGTACTGTACCTTGTAATCTATTGAGTTTAAGAGATTTCCTGTCGCTATCTTTCCGTCCCTAATCAAATTGTCCTGGTATCTGTTCCTCAACTCAACAGCGAAGTCACCCAGAACCTTTTGCAGGTGTTCCCATTTAATAAGTTCGTCCATTCTTGTTTGTCGCTCTCCTTATGCTTTCTCTTTCCCAGTTATTCTTGTCCTTTCTGTATGATAATATATTAAGGAACTCTACCACAGACTTTTGCAGTACTTCATCCCAACTAATCCTTAAAGTTTCCGAGACCGCATCCACATTGTGCCACCAACCCCAGCGTTGAAAGAATCCCTCAACAGCTGTATCTTGTTCAAGGCTATCTTCAGCTTCGGCTTCGTCTCCTTGTCCGCTTTCCTCATCTGTATCTTTGTCGTTAAGACCAAATAGTCCAGCATACGATTTATTGAACGAATTGACCTCATCTGAAAAAAAAAGCAGACATCCATTGCCAGACCTATTGAGACATTGTAGCGTATCTTCTTCGCCACCTCCATAATGTCATAGTCCTTGCCGTAGTCCTTGCCCTTTGGAATGA
>Ga0233366_1000216_pt1 | contig 23335 bp, 12 predicted proteins | sample ElkDunMinimDraft_23_FD_191536 | JGI IMG/M metagenome (GOLD analysis project Ga0233366, IMG submission 191536) | Fecal eukaryotic communites from dung pellets of Tule Elk in California, USA - Elk Dung C4 | ecosystem: Host-associated > Mammals > Digestive system > Large intestine > Fecal | place...
GGATACAAGGTGCTGTTGCATAACGCATGGTCTAAGTAACCTGCCTGTCCGTGATATACATACGAATAACTACTGTCGGCATGGAAGGCGCGATGCAGATCAATCATTCCGCCCTCGCGCAGCACCTTGATGGGGTCTTCCATCGCATAGGCGTTGAGGTCACCCATGATAAGGATATCATCGTCGTCGAAATAATAACTGTCGTTCTCATAATGACTCAACAATGAGCGTGCTTCACGCACACGGTCGCCGTTGTACGTGCCTTGCCCATCGCCTTTATCGGCATTGTCGCCGCTGCCTCTGCCACTTTTTGCTTTGAAGTGATTGACCGAGAAGAGGAATTTCTCATTGGTTGCTTTCTCTACAAAGGCTTGTGTTTTCTTGCGGTTGGTAACACCTGTGTTGTTCTCGCGGAGTTTGCCATATGGTGTTACGACATCCGAACAATATACGAATCCCGACTTGGTGTATGTGCCACTTGCCGAACCGCCATCATCAACGTAACTGAACCTACGTCCCGTGTTTCTGCTCAAGTCGCTCGCAATCTCTGCCAAGGCAGTTTGCCCTTGTTCTATCTCTACAAAGCCGTATAAATCGGCATTGATCTTCGCCAATGCTTTGCTTACTTTGGCGCGTTGCTTCTGGTGTTCGGAGTAGTTGCTTGCGCCCATGTCGCCGCCCAAGTTCTCCACGAGGTAATACTCTAGGTTCATGCAGCAGACGAGCAAGGTGTGTTGCCCGCGCATGTCGATGGCATCATAGTCTGGTCCTTTTTCCATGTCAGCACGCGTGTTGCCTTGCCAATCGCACGATACGAATGACACGTTATTTGTGCTATTTACCTTTACGGTCAGATTGTGCAATCGCTCGCCTAAACGATGGTAGCCACTCACATTATTGAGTGTGATGTTTCCTGTGGAATTGAGCGAGAGTATCGAATAGTAGTTGTCGGATAGTGGCAATGCTTGGTTTGTAGGCGAGTAGGTTCGTCGTGGTGAGATGGTCAGTCCACTGTAATTATTGCACACGTAGAATGGCACGTCAAATTGTACGGTTTGTCCCACGTATTGTTTGAGCTCGGAGTATGTCCATGTTGCAGGGTCGGCTATGTGTACAATGGTTGCGGCAATGCTTATTGCATTGAAGCCAACAAGGGTGATAATTATTAGAATGAATTTACGCATACTATCCACTATAATGAATTGGCGACAAAGGTACAAAAAAAATCGCACATGCGCAAGCACTATGCGATTTTTTTTTCTTAAACGGAAAGGTGAAAACTAAAAGGGAAAAGTGTAGGGTGTAGAATGTATGGTGTAGAGGCGAGAGATAATCGGCGAATTAAAGCCGAGAACTAGATTAGTAACGGGTAGACAAGAAATACCCGAATACGATTCGGGGTTAATAAACAAAAATTGCAAAGAAATATACGCACGCAAATAACGTCACGCCGAGAGATAGACTGGTAGCAGGGTACGGGGAAAGTATTGGATGGTAATTGAGTGGTATCGAATTGGTAACGGAGTGGTTTCGAGAAAGATCTGTGCCAATTATAAAAAAGTGTTGTAAAATATGTCGAAAATAAACTTTTCTCGTTTTTTCTTGCATATATGATATATTTTTACTACTTTTGCACCGAAATTGGCTTCTTAGGGCATTTGTGAGCCCTGAGCCGTAAACATTTGTAGGTTTATTAAAAAGAAAAACATGATTAAAATCACTTTTCCGGACGGAGGCGTCCGTGAGTACGAGAGCGGAATCACCGCTTACGAAGTAGCTGCTAGCATCAGCAGTCGTTTGGCACAAGACATCCTTGTTGCCAGTATAAAAACTCCTAATCAAGAGGAGTGGCAAATCGTAGAACTCAATGCCCCTATCACTGAGGATTGCGACATCAAACTCCACAAATGGGAGGACAAAGAGGCGAAGCACGCTTTTTGGCACACATCTTCACACTTGATGGCAGAGGCACTGCAGGAGTTGTATCCTGGCATCCAATTCGGTATAGGTCCTGCTATTGAGAATGGTTTCTATTACGATGTATATCCTGCTGAGGGACAGACAATTAAAGATAGCGACTTTGCTGCTATTGAGCAAAAGATGGCAGAGCTTCGTGCAAAGAAAGAGCCATTAGTAAAGAAGTCTATCGCTAAGGCAGATGCATTGGCTGAGTTTGGCGCAAAAGGACAAACATACAAGTGCGAGCTCATTAGCGAACTCGAAGATGGACATATCTCTACCTATACACAAGGTGCGTTCACTGACCTCTGTAAAGGTCCTCACCTCGTTTCTACCGAGGCTATCAAAGCCATCAAGGTGCTCAGTTGTGCTGCTGCATACTGGCGTGGTGACGATTCTCGCCCAATGATGACCCGTATCTACGGTATCACTTTCCCTAAGAAAGCGATGTTGGACGAATACTTAACCTTGCTCGAAGAGGCTAAGAAACGCGACCACCGCAAGATCGGTAAGGAGTTGGAACTCTTCATGTTCTCTGACATGGTGGGTAAAGGTCTTCCTATCTGGTTGCCAAAGGGTACTGCGCTTCGCCTGCGCCTTGAAGACTTCCTCAAGAAGATTCAAAAACGCTATGGCTATCAACAAGTTATCACCCCGCATATCGGTAACAAGAACTTGTACATCACTTCTGGTCACTGGGATCACTATGGTAAGGACTCGTTCCAACCAATCACCACTCCAGAGGAAGGTGAGGTCTATCTGCTCAAGCCAATGAACTGCCCTCACCACTGTACTATCTTCAAGAATACTCCTCACTCTTACAAGGATCTCCCACTCCGTATTGCTGAGTTCGGTACCGTATATCGCTATGAGCAATCAGGTGAGCTCCACGGCCTCACGCGCGTGCGTTCCTTTACACAAGACGATGCGCACATCTTCTGCCGTCCTGACCAAGTGAAGAGCGAGTTTATCCGCGTGATGGAGATTATCGAGATCATCTTCAAGTCATTGGCATTCGAGAACTTTGAGGCACAAATCTCACTGCGCGATCCTAACAACACCACTAAGTATGTAGGTTCAGACGAGGTTTGGGAGAAGGCGGAGCAAGCGATTATTGAGGCATGCCAAGAGAAGGGATTGCCTGCTCGCGTAGAGACTGGTGAGGCTGCTTTCTATGGTCCAAAGCTCGACTTTATGGTGAAGGATGCCCTAGGCCGTCGTTGGCAATTGGGAACTATCCAAGTGGACTATAACCTCCCAGAACGCTTTGATTTGGAGTATGTGGGCGAGGATAACCAAAAGCACCGCCCTGTGATGATTCACCGTGCACCATTCGGAAGTATGGAGCGCTTCGTGGCTGTGCTCATTGAGCATACAGCAGGTAAGTTCCCATTGTGGTTGACACCTGACCAAGCTGTAGTATTACCAATCTCTGAGAAGAGCAACGAGTATGCACACAAAGTGAAAGAGATGCTCGAGGCACAAGATGTACGCTGTATCGTGGACGACCGCAACGAGAAACTCGGCCGTAAGATTCGCGATAACGAGTTGAAGCGTATCCCATACATGCTCATCGTAGGTGAGAAAGAGGCAGAACTTGGACTCGTTAGTGTTCGCCAACAAGGCGCAGAGGAGAAAGGTCAAATGACGGTGCAAGAGTTTGCTGACATGATCACAGCTACTGTGAAGGAGCAGATGAATGCATATTGATAGTACCTTTTCGGATAATCTATATAAAAAATGCACATGCACTTGCGTATGTGCATTTTTTTGTGTACCTTTGTCGCAAAATAAATTTTTTGGTATGAAAAGAACATTATTTTTATCGTTTGTATTGTGCCTGTGTGCTGCACTGCAAGCAGTATCACCATCAGGTACACTACCCGTGTTGTATATTCAAACGGAGAACAGTGCAGCAATTACAAGTAAAGAGGATTACATTAATGCCACTTATTATCTTGATAATATGGGGTTGAGTGACTATCAGAGTATAGGTACAAAAACGGAACCTTTGGCTATGGAGATCAAAGGACGAGGAAATTACTCTTGGACGGGCTTTGACAAAAAGCCTTACCGCATCAAACTCGCCGACAAGCAACAGCTATTGGGTATGAATAAGAGCAAACACTTTACGCTCTTGGCACATGCTGATGATAGCAATGATAGAAAGGGCTTTATGCGCAATGCAGTAGGCTTTGAGCTTAGCAAGTTGATCGGCATGACCTATACACCCGATGCCAAGCCATTGGAACTAGTGTTGAATGGTGACTATATCGGTCTGTACTTCCTCACCGAGCATATTCGCGTGGATAAGGATCGTGTGAATATCGTGGAGCAAGAGGATGAGGAGATCGACAGCGAGAAGATTACAGGCGGATGGCTCGTAGAGATCGACAACTATGACACCGATCCACATATCACCATCAAGGAGGGTGGCAAAACGACTATGTGGATTACCTATAAGACACCAGAGGTGTTGTCGTACCAACAAGAGCAGTACCTGACCCAACAGATGCTATTGATTGATGGTTTGGTATATGGAGATAAGAACTCCAGCGAGTTGTGGAATTACCTCGATATGGATGCGCTGGCTAAATTCTATATCGTACAAGAATTGACGGATAACTACGAGAGTTTCCATGGTAGTTGCTATTTGCATAAGGATATAGGAGCGAATGCGAAATGGAATTTTGGTCCAGTATGGGATTTTGGTAGTTCGTTCAACCGCGACAAATCTCAGTATATGTATCAAGGCGCTGTATGGCACAACCACTGGATACCAGAGATATGCAAGTTTCCTGTATTCATGAGTCGTGTCAAAGAGATATGGAATGAATTCTACAATGGCAAGTACAACGATATCTATACCTTTATTGATGCGCACGAGAGCCTAATCAAGCAGGCAGTTGTAAAGGATAAAGAACGTTGGCCTCAATATCATGGTAGCCAAACATTAAGTACCTATATTGACAGAACTACCGACGTACTTCGTAAAAACGCAAAATGGCTCAACGAACAATGGAAATCCAATGATGGTGGTGGAAATAATGATAACAATGGTGATAACAATAATAACTACCCAGAGAATCCAGAGTTCCAGCCCAATGGGACAACCTCTATGTATGTTTGGCAGGATGGCATGCGCTTGGAGTATGATATTGCTAAAGTAGATAGTATTACTTTTGAAGAGAAAGAAGTAGAAGGGATCGTTGTTAAAGCTAAAGTGCCAGCAACATGGACAGAAACTATCTATGTATGGATTTGGGGCGATGGTATTACAAACTATGAACACATAGCGATGCGTCAAGGTGAGTGGTTTGTCTTTGTCTATGAGGGAGAGGAGCTGAATATCATCTTCAAACAAGGTAAGGACTGGACAGGTTACCCCAATCAGTCTGAAGATATATACACCACTCGTAGTGCATGCTATCTCCTTACGCAAGAAGGCGAAAATAAAGCAGTAGCAACACAGATAGATTGTGAATAATTCTATATAAATAGCTAATTATCAGTTGACTGTGGAGTTTTTTTGGAGGGATGGGTGAATATTTGCACATATCAAAAAAAAGCAGTACCTTTGCACTCACAAACAAAAGTTAGGAATATATAAATCAACTTCAATATTTATTATTAACTTTAATTTTATTCAGTTATGAAAAAAGTCTTATTTTTAATGGCTGTAGCCATCGCAGCATTTACAAGCTGCCAAAACGAACAATCACAATTAGACTTTGCCGATGTACAGGGTAAAGCGGTCGTACAAGGTTATGTGTATATCGATAAAGGATATATACAAGATGGAGAGAACTATGTCGTTAAGAGTTTGCCAGCTGAAGGGTGCGCAGTCTTGGTGAAAGTACCATACGCAAAATACGATGCAGAGGCAGCTGCTGGAGATAAATTCTTTGAGGGAGTATGCGATGCGAATGGTTTCTACAAGATCGAAGTACCTGTGGGACAAACTGCAATCACTGGCGTTAACGTATATACTCGTCCTATCGTAGATAAGTATTATGACTTGGTAAATGGTGCTATCGTAGAAAAAGATGCTTCTTACGGAGAGTATTCGTCTGCATCTATAGTGTTGGAACGTGGGAAAATTTGTACAGTTTCTGATATTTGTATTCAAAAAAATGCAGAAAGTCCTATAATGACTCGTTCGCAGGTGGTGGCTTTGAATGGTACTGTGCAAGAAATATGTGAGGTGCGAGAGTATATCAAAGAAGATTATAGAGAAGGATATTACGAAGCTCATGCTGATGTGCGTAATGTTTCTACTCCTGTAAATTTGGTGATGACCATAACCAACTCTGATTATCCATCTGAGAAAATAGTATATAATATTACTACAACTTCTAATGGAGAATATAAATTAAGTGCTAATTTATATGATGTATGGGATATAGAGAAAACAAAGGTTGAAATTGAGACTAAGGCATATTTGTCTTCACTTACACACTATTATTATTATGTAGAAGTTTTGAAGAATGCGGATAGCGATGATGAAGTGGTACCTTATTATGGCGAGCAGAAAGTAACTGGTTACTATTCAAATGGCTATACTTCTACTAATTTGTCAGATGGAGCATTGTTAATAGGTGCTCGTCTAAATACTATTGTATTGCCTTTTGTACCTGATTATAATAATAATAAAATTTATGGTATAGGTGATGAGGAAATAGATGTTGTAGAGTATACTTATTATTATAAATTGTATGATTCTTGGAATCCATTTAATTGGGGTTATTAATTCAATTGAAAATCATTAATCAATAATTAAAGTTGTAGTATTATGAAACGATTAATAAGTTTTATTCTCGTGGCTGTGTTGGCATTGCCTCTTCTTGCTGAAGAGCAAGTTGTTACCAAACCACGTGAGAAAAAAGTTTTGAATGACTACTCTGAGTGGTTGCCAAAACAAGGAGACTTCTCTGTGGCATTCTCGCTGGATCCTATTGCTACCTTTGTGGGTAATATGTTTAACGGTAGTCCATCAAATGGCTTAGGTGATTTGGCAGGTAAGCCATTGTTGGATGGTATCACAGGTGCCCCTATGGTGTCAGTTATGGGTACATATATGCAAACTGACCAATTGGCATGGAAAGTGAATCTTGGTATAGGATATACTCACAAGAGCAACAACGAATATGTACTTGATGATGCTGCTCTCTTCTTGGACCCATTAAGCAGGGTGAAGGTGGTTGATACACAGGCATACAATCGTATCCATGGTAGCATTGCATTGGGTGTAGAGTATCGTGTGGGTAAGAACTTGCCTGTACAAGGTGTATTTGGTGCAGGATTGAACTATGCTTTTGGTGAGATTTCTTCTAAATATAACTATGGTAATGCAATTACTGAGTTAAACCAAATTCCTTCGATTAGTGAGCCTGCTTTGTATGAGGCTGTAGCTGGTTATATGCCTAATGCTCGTCCTCTGAATACCCAAGCAAATAATTTGATTCATATGGTGGGTGCATATGCAAGTGTTGGTATGGAATGGTTTGTAGCTCCTAAGATTGCTCTTGGTGCTAATGTTAACTTTGGCATCTATTATGAGGTCAATCCATCTCGTGTTACTATATATGAGGGATGGAATACCGCTACTATGCAAGTGGAGCAATTTACAGAGTTAGTAGCTCCTGCAAGTCATGGTTTCCACATCGGTACTGACAATATTGGTGCAAATTTGTACATGGCATTCTATTTCTAATAGAGAATATAATCCTCTATAACAATCAAAAAGGCTGCTTTCATAGAGCAGCCTTTTTGATTATTTATATCAGGTGATATAATTAATGCAAACTATAGATAAAACTCCTTTGTCAGTGCTTTATATTCCTCACTACGGGGTGAGTTTTCTGACTCAATATAGAAGGTATGAGTTGCGTACTCTCCATGAGTTATAGGCGAGAAGGCAATGAGCAAGCGTTTAGCAGGTTTGCCTGGTTTGCTATGCACATGAGTGATCTGCGTAGGGTAGAGGGCGTGCGCCTCAGCCAATGCTACGATATCTTCCTTTGCCTCAAAAGGCAATACCAACGCTAACGTACCATCTTCTTGCAGCAGACGTGCTGCATGCTGAATGAGTGCTGTATAACTGAGTGTGTCGGTATGTCGCGCGGTGGCGCGCTGACTATCTGGATTTTTGAGGCTTGCTTGAAAATAGGGTGGGTTGCTTACAATCAAGTCATACTTGGTTTCGCTATGCCACTCTTGTAGCGATGACTGATAGGCATGCAATTGCTCTGCCCATGGCGATTGCTCGAAGTTGTATGTGGCTTGTTCCACTGCACCCTCATCTACATCTATTGCATCAATGCCAACTGTCAACTGTAAACAGTCCACTGCACATGTTCGTTGTGCCAGCATCAGCGCGATTAATCCGCTACCAGTGCCTATATCCAACACTCTAAATTCCTTATGTTTACGACTGTTAACTATCAACTGTAAACTATCAACTGCCATCGGGCACCACGCACCTAGTAGGACACCATCTGTGCCTACCTTCATCGCGCAGCGGTCATGCCACACCGTAAATTGCTTAAAACGAAAGAATGGACTGCTCATGACAACTGCATTCTAAGCCGTGCAATCCAATATGCACACATAGGTAAATACCAAATCCGATAAACAGTATTGCTGATACATACCGTACCCATTTTTCAACGATAGCGAGTTTGGTGTTGAGTGTGGATATAGATAAGGTGCTGTATGAAATTACCCACGCGATTATCATGATTGGTAAACCTGTTCCTAGACCAAACATCACAGGCAATATCCAATTCCATGTGAAGGGTAGAGTGATAGCGATATCTACCATCGTGAAAAAATATACCAATCGGTGTGGACAAAATGCTATTGCAAAGAAGATACCCAACATAAATGACCAAAAACCGCTACTCTGCCCATCCATATTTTTAAGCCATTTGCTAATCCCATGGTCATGCTCATGATGGTGACTGCCAGTGAATAGTAATAATATACCGCAAATAATCATAAATGCTGCTAATAGGGGCTCACCCCAATGGTGCAGAAAATGTTTGATTCCTTCTGTACGTGCACCCATGATAAAAGGTATAGCAAGTAGGGTGTAAGTGCCCAATTTACCAAGGACAAACATCAGTCCATTGAGTAGCACTTTGCGACGATTATGGATTTCCTTATCAATATATCCAATTGCCGCAATACTCGTGAAAAGCGTACAAGGGTCAAGAATCATCAATAAACCCAATAGCAGCGAGGTAAAAATATGTATCATGTGATAACTGAAACTAACGGTTTATAATTTGACCGCAAAAGTACAGAAATTCTATGATATGCGCAAGTTTTTTTGATTTTTTAACTAAAAAATCTACATTGTACTTGGTCGAATCGTATTTTTTTTGTATTTTTGCAGCGTGAAAAGTAGTATCAAAATATTGTTGCTATTGCTTTGTGTAGTGGGACTATCCTCTTGCTATAGTTTTGAAGCGCGTACACATCGCCTCCAGTCCACTTTGCGCGAGCAGCAACAGCGAGCTGATAACTTGACCGAACGCCTCAAAGAGGCACTGATAAACAGTGATTTTGATTCTATTTGGCACTATACGCGTTCGGGTGACAATATCATTTTCTATATCTATAAAGGTAACCAATTGGTATATTGGTCTGATTCGTGGTTGAGCGCCTCTGACCGATCAATGCAGTATATCTATGACCAATGGCAATACAAGCAATGGGATAACGCGCAAGGTATATGCCATCGAACAAAAGTGGGAGATTATCAGGTGGTTGTTGCGATCCCTATTAAGTATAATTACTCTCTAACAAGTGCGCAATTACACAATGGATTTGTTCCTCCATTTCGTGGAGAGGAGCATTGGAGATTGAATTTGCGACAATCAAATGATGCATTACCAATTTTTTCGCAAGACGGTGCCTACTTGTTTTCTGTAGAAAATTTGTCTGATGCCGAGGCGGCGCAGCAAGCTACGCAATATGAGATGATTGAAAACTTTTCTTATCAATCCCTTTTGGCTGTAGATAAGCAAAATACTTCTTTCTCTCGCACGAAAATACGCACGTATTATGTGATAACCTTTGTGATGATAGGTGTACTACTTATCGTTGCGATTAGTAGTTTGATTCGCTATCGTGGTTTTAGACGAATGCGCTTAGGCGGTAAGTTCCAGATGGTGCTTACGCCTACGATGATGGTGATATTATTATCTATTTATATCGTCTCTCTTGAACATTCACAGCGTGTATTCATCAAGACACAGCAACTGCGACTAGGCAAAAAAGCCCAATACGTGCAGATGGCATTGCAAAATATGTATTTCTGGGATATTGGTATATCACCTGCCAATACGATGTCGCTCAATATAGACCTGCGTGACATGAGTTTTGCATATGAGACCGATATTCACGTCTATGACTTGACCGGACGTTTGATAGGTACCTCTACACCAAAGCTCTTCGAGAAAGGATTACTACCAACTCATGTTGCTCCTGAAATAATCTTCTCAGATGCTAAAAAGTTGGTGCAATATGATCGTATCGGAAATGTTCGCTATCTTTCTGCTTATACTGAATTTATCAATGGTAACTATACCAAGATAGGATATATTGCACTGCCTCATTTTATTTCGCAGGAAGAGATGGCTGCGGATTTGCAAACATTTAATATGCAAATCTTACCATTGTACATTCTTTTGTTGTTGGGTTCAATCATCGTAGTATGGATTGTTTCATATCGAGTGACCTCCTCTTTGAGTTTGGTAACCAAACAGTTGGAGGAGAATGAAGCGGGCCAACATATTGATTATCCTTATTCAGATGAATTTGGTGAGATGGTAGGACATTACAACCAAATGATGGATGCATTGGCTGAATCTACCGAGCGTTTAGCGCGTAGCGAGCGGGAGATGGCATGGCGAACCATGGCGAGACAAGTGGCACACGAAATCAACAATCCACTTACCCCTATGAAGCTTACGCTGCAACAACTCCAGCGAACTAAAGGCACCGAACGTTTTGAAGATTATTTCAATCGTTCTACCGAATTGCTCATTGATCAAATTGATAACTTAAGCCATATTGCGCAATCATTCTCCTCATTTGCCAAGATGCCAGAAGTGAATCCTACAAAAGTAGATGTGGCGGCTAAACTATTTGACTTTGTTACCCTAATGAGCAATAATCCAGATAGTATACCGATTCGTTATGTTGGACCTGAACATGGTGTTAAGGTGCTTGCTGATGCCGAACAAATCAAGCAAGTATTTACCAATATCGTGCGCAATGCGATTCAAGCTATGGAGGGACGTCCTGACAGCGATATCATCATTATACTGAAAAATGCTAGCAAAAAATCCGTCAAAGAGAATCATCTAGACATTCGGAAACGTTGGGTAAAGATTTCTTTTTCAGATAATGGACCTGGTATTCCAGAAGAGATGATAGAAAAAGTTTTTGTGCCTAATTTTACGACTAAGAATACAGGTGCAGGCTTAGGATTGCCTATCTCAAAGAATATTATTGAAGGTAGTGGTGGAAAAATTGATTTTCAGACCTCTGAGCGAGGAACTACTTTCTATATCTATCTACAAAAAGTGTAGGATTAAGTTGGAAGGATTCTGTTGTCTATCTTGCCTATAGTTACTTTTGGGCAAATGTATTTTTTTTTGTTTATTTCTTGTATATTCCAAAAAAAAGTAGTACCTTTGTCGGCTAATTTGTGCGCGTGCGCGATAGTGCGTGCGCAAAAGTAATGAACAATCAAATAGATATTAAGGATATGAAAAAGATTTTAGCAAGTATCAGCATGACATTGATGATGCTGATGAGTGTAGGTGTTGCGACTGCACAAACTTCTCAATCGCAACCAATGGACAATTATGGTTTTTTGAATGCTCCAGATGGCTCAACATGGACATACACCGCTTCATTTGAGAAGAAGTATGGTGACTACACCATGGTGACTTTGGCTGTCTATAACGACAACAAGGAGCTTGTCGGCACAATCGTAGATTCGTTGAAATTGGATTCTACAATGATTGCTATCAACCAAGCGGAAATTAATCCATTGGTGACCAAACAGTTCTTTAATACTGATGACAAGTATGAGCTGATGCTCTTCTTGCATGCGCAAACCAAGAACTATGAGGGTAAACATTTCAACCACGTGTTCTCTATTGCAGCTGGCGAGACGGTGACAGAGCCAATTGTTACCGTAGAGGGACGCCAGATCTATGCGCTGAACACATCCGAGTTCAATGAGAATTATGTCATGATTTTTGCTCGCGATAGTGCTTCTACCACTAAAAATTATACACTTTGCTACGATATCCGTCGCAAAGCTGTGTACGGGGATAAAAATGGTATTCGTCACACCTTCCGCGTACCTTATGCTAATGTGGCTGCGCTGACCGACTTACAACCTATCTTCATGGTGCAATCAGGATATGACCAATACTATGTGTTGCAACAATATGAAAAACCATATTTTGATCCAAACACTCCACTAGATCAAGATCCAGTGGTGAATCCAGACAACAATCTTGTGATTACCTTTATCAACAAGATCTTCAAGACCGTTCATACCACTAAAATTCCGGTAACTCAAGATGAGAATCAAAAGTTGCTCTATACTTTCCCAATGTTGGGTGGGTTGGAAGGAGCAAAGGATATTCTTCTGAACTACGATGGCACCAAGCCAGCGTATATCATCACTAAGGAGAAATACAACTTGGAGTCGGATGGTTCAATCATCTCTTACTATAAGTATGATGTGGATGGTAATTTGCAGAACACCATTGCTGAGAACAGTTTGGGCCGTATTAAGATGAGCTCTGTGGTGGGGCAAGAGGAACAATGGATGTTTATGAAGAAGGAGTACGATGGTGAGTTTGTCTTTGTGGATATGCCATCTTGCACTCCTCGCGCCGAGATCTCTGTGTATTTGGAAGATGGTCGCACCATTTCATCTCAAATCGACCGTTATCCAAAAGGTGACAGTTATGAGTATGCTGTAGCATTGTTGCAAGGCAATAACGAGAAGGATGGTACTATCAGTCAAGATATTGCATGGTTGAACGCAGACGGTAGTTTCAACCGTTATGAGAATATCAACATGGGTAAGTATATTGAGGCAGCGCAAGTGAATATTACGGCCGATGCGCTCAATCCATGGGTGATACATACGGATGATGCACGCGAGTACATGGTATTGGTAAAACGCTACAACCCAAACAATACAAGCGACAAAGAGACTGCATTCATGGTTTGTAACACCAAGGGCGAGATTCTCCTGGATTATGGCAAAGACGAGGAGAAGGGCGAACTGAATATGGTATATTTGATGGATAAGGGTGCAAATCCAAGCATTCTATGCGTATATCAAAAGAATGGCGCATTGACCATGCACTACACTCCATTGCCATTAAATAAAGTAGAGTTGCAGGGTGAAGGTACTGCGCAAAATCCATATCTGCTGACCTGCTCGAATGACTTTAAACTGATTGATAAGAATCCATCCGCATACTACGAGGTAGCAAATGATATTGACTTCTTATCGATTCCATTTGATGGTCCTAAGCGTGCATTCACCGGTCAGTTGGACGGTAAGGGATATACATTAAGTAATCTATACGTAATGGGTGGTGGATTGCTTAACGAGGTGAAAGAAGCTGCTACCATCACGAATATCAACTTGGAAAGTCCAATCATGCTACTGTCGGATAAACATTTAGATATGGCAGTAGGTATACTGGCCAATAGCATGCAAGGTAGTGTTGACACCGCAGGTGTGGCATCGTCTGCGTTGCTAAGCAATGTGCATGTAGCTAACCCAGTGATCAAGGGTGTTGGATACAAAGAGATTATCGGTACGATCGTAGGCTATGTAGCGTTGAATACGGATGTGAATACTTGCTCTGTAACCAACGCAGATATTGTAGCGCCAGAAGCTGAAGTGGGTGGCGTGATTGGTAAATCACAAACCTATACCCAAATCCACGCATGCCTCTTTACTGGTAAAGCAGAGGGTAAGATTGTAGGTGGTATTACTAGCGCCGTGAGTGGTGGCGAACCTGTATACGATTGCCGTGTAGATGCTGATTTGTATAGTTCAAACACCATCGGTGGTATAGTAGGACATAGTGGTCGCTCAAAGATCTATAATAATATTGTAAGTGGTACACTCAACTTGGCAGATACTACTAAGGTAGGTAAAGTGGGTGGTATCATCGGTCATGTGGATACCGATGCTACAGATACTGCTACCGACATATTGGCAGAGAACTGTTTGGTGGCATTGAGCGAAATCAATGTGCCTGAAGGCAAGGATGTTATTGCTCACCGTGTGATAGGCTTCTCCAGTGGCGATGATTATGAGTATGATTGGGACAATGTGGATTGGAGCAAACCACAATCCGAGTGGCCACGTGCATATTTCGCACCAGAAAAGAACTTCAAGAATAACTATGTGATTTCTGACTTAGCTGCTATTGACGCAACGGTTCAACTCACAGATACCACCACTGAGGGTGCTGATTTGTGTGCTACAGCTTTCCTTCCTGAGTGGTGTGCGGAGCATGGTTTCAAGTTTGGTTCTGATGTGACGGCTCCATGGGTATGGAATGAGGGTTATTTGACCTTGTGGTTTGAAAGTGAATTGTCCACCGATTTAGAGAATATCTGGGGCAATTCTGGCAATGGGATTGCAGGTGGCAAACAATCAACTTGCAAATTCATCATCAACGGTCAACTCTATATCCTTTGCGATGGTAAAGCTTATAACGTACAGGGTGTACAAGTGAAGTAAAAAAGCAAATAGCTTCTCAGCGAGGCTATAGGTGATAAGTGAGAAATTAAGAAGGCATGCGGAGGCATGCCTTCTTAGTTACATAGTTTTCTCTATAAGATAATTTAAGTGTGTGATAAAGTGTAAATCGTTTGGAAATGTCAATATTGCAAAAAAAATGCAAAAAAAAAATGAAAAATTTGGTGGTTTTATATTTTTTTTATACCTTTGCACTCGTATTAGTTGAAAAAATGTACAAAAGGTATATTTTACTATTTTTTATTTTTATAACCATTTAATTATTAGTCTGTATGAAGAAGATTTTTACACTTTTCATGGCGACTGTAGTGGCAATGAGCATGATGGCTGTGCCACAGGTAAAGAAAGTAGGTAAGACAGTTCAACCTACAAGTAAAGAACAATTTGAAGCTAAGACTCCTGCTCAAACAAAGGCTTTGGAGATGGCTAAAGACGCTAAAGTTCTGCGCAATTTTGAGCGCGTAGAGAATGAGGTGAAGAAAGCTCCAGTTAAGTCAGCGTTGAAAGTAGCTGCTGCGCAAGCTGCGGATACAATCAAGTTGCACTTTGATGGTTTCTCTGTAGCACCTGAGTATTACGAGGAGTCTGGCGACTGGTATATGGCTTGCAGTCAAGGCTTGTGGATTGTTAAGTTTGATATTTTGAATGAGTCTTATGTAGGTAGTTTTACTGAGGCTGATTTGGATCTCTATTATTCTTATATTCTCACCGAAGATGATGAGTATGTAGATTATGAGAAGGTAGTGATGACTATTAGCGAGACTAAAGTTGGTCAGTACTTGACTGTTATTGACTTGCACGCCGTTATTGATGGTTCTGATGGCAATGTGTATGTAGTGACTTGCAAGCACTCAGTGTTGAGCCCAAAATCAGAACTTTCACACGAGATTACAGGTGCTACATTGACTTTTGATGAGTGGGAAGGCGTGGCTACTATTGCAGGTAAGAACGCTGATATGGATTTGACTTTGGCTTATTTGGCAACTTGGCCTACAGGCCCTTATGGTAGCGGTGATTTGGTAGCAGAGAATACCAAGGTGACTTACAAAGGTGTAGATCAAAAGTTGATGAATTTGGATATGTTGGTAGCTTCTGAGATGGTAGCTGGCAAATTGTCTTATACTGCTGATATCAATTTCTATAACCAAGATACGGTGCTTAACCATGTATCTGTGGTAGCTCCTGTAGCAGCAGCAACCGATACCGTGAAGATTCAAGTAAATAACTTGGATGTGGATGACTCATGGGCAAGCATTTTTGGTTGGACCTATTTGTATGGTTCTACCAGCGAGTATAATATTGAAGGTGCTGTAGCTTCTTGGGAGGCAGAAGAAGGCGAGTGGGCCGGCGAGGACGAAGTAATGCTCTATCTCACCGATATGGCTACTGGTGAGACCACTGAGGCTATCTATGCAACAGCTAAGGTAGAGATGGACGAGGAGATTGGCTGGAAGGCATATCTCGAAGGTCACTGCAAGGATGGCAAGTACTATGTAATCGATATGAAGTTTGAGGTTCCAGAGCCTACTTCAACCGTTACTTTGAACTTCCCTAACTCTGCAAAAGCAGCGTTCTATCCTGATTTGGGTAACGACCTCTATTTGGCAAATGAGAACGACGAGTATTTCGTAGCTCTTGATATCTATGGTGTACCAATGGGTGGCGAGTTTACTTATGACGATATGGATACCTATTACACCCAACTCGTTAAGTATGGTGCAACTAAGGATGAGTTCACTGAGATTCAAATTGCTAGTGTTAATGGTACTGTATATCAAGTGGGTGATACGACATGGATGAAAGCTGATGTAGTAGGATTTGATGCTGTGCTCTATCAAGTAGAGTTGTGGTATATTGCTCCAACGCCAACAGAGGTGGTTAATATGGCTATTGAGGCTACTTTTGACAACCAATTGGAGAGCAATGGTTACTATACTTTATCTGGTGTAGATGAAGCTACCGGTTTGCTCGTAGCTATGTCACCTATCACTGAAGAAGTGGCTGGTACATTCGTAAACGATGGTGTGTTCGGTCGTTTTGGTGAGGGTCAATATGACTTCTACGCTACTCAAACCTATGTGGCTAAGTACCTTGGTGAAGATGAGTGGGGTGATGCTCAATACGATATTTACTCCGTAGAAAAAGGTTCTATGATCGTAACTGTAGATGAGGAGGATAATATCTTGGCTAAGGTGTCTGTTGTATGCTCTAACGCTGTACAATACGATATTACTATGACTTCTAAGGTGGAGAAACCACACTTGCAATTAGATGCTGAGTATGGTGTAGAGAGAGCATATACATCAGCTGATATAATGGAGGTTGAGTATGATGCTGATTACGGTATGGCATTCTGGCAAGTAGAGGCAGCGGATGGTTCTGATGTTTGCGCCTTGTACTTCTTCCTTGAGGAGGCTGATGATGAATTGGTAATTCCAGAAGGTGTATACACTATCGATGACTCTGAGGATTATGGAACCGTATTGACAAGTATAGGTTACGACTCATATTCTGGTAATGTATATCCATCTCTCTATGCTACTTATGACGGAGATGGTTATTTGAATGTTCCAATGTGGTTCATGGTAGGTGGTACGGTAACTGTTAAGCATGTAGATGGTGCACTCTCTGTTGAGATTAATGCAATCAACTCTTATGACCAAGCGATTAATATCGTTTATAATGGTGAATCAGTGGACCCAGAACCTCAGTACTACGAGGATGTAATCACCAATATGGTATTCGACCTTGAAAACATGGTAATCATCGGTGGTCCAAGTGAGAACTTCCAACTGGATGTATTCCTCCAACTTGGTGAGGATGATGGTAGTGGCGAGTTCCAATTGACAGAAGAGAGTTCTGTAGCTGTAATGGGTTCAGATGCTAAATTCATCGAGGGTATCGCTTATGAGATCGACGCTTACGCTCCTGCTGCTCTTGTTGACCTTGTTGTAGAATGGAATGGTATGCTTCTCCAATTCCACCTCACCATGTCTGCTGCTCCTATGGAGGCAACTGTTGTCGTGGTAGAGGATGCTGCTATTGAGGTTGAGAAGTATCTCCTTTTCGGTGATACTTATGACTATGCACTCAAGATGACTGGTAACTGGATTAACGAGGAAGATGGTCTCACTTACCCAGTATTGGTTGAGATTCCTGTTTACTACCCAGAGTCTACAGAGCCATATGAGATGATGGCTACAGTAACCGTAGGTGGTTGGGGTGACAACGACCCATGGCTCGGCTTCGGCGAGGGTTATCTCACTATCTCAACTGTTGAAGATGTAGTCACCGCTACCGGTATCGTTGAGAACCCGATGACTGGTATCGCTATCGACATCACCATCTCTGGTACTATAACTTCAACCGGTATTGATAATGTAGAGGTTGAGGCAACTGCTATGAAGACAATCAAGAATGGTCAGTTAATTATCGTTCGCGATGGCAAAGAATACAATGCACAAGGTGCACAGGTGAAGTAATTATAGGGTGGCTTCGCTTGTAGGAAATCTTATGATCCTATTGGCGATAGACGAGAAACGAAGAAGGCATGCGAGAGCGTGCCTTCTTTTATATTCTATGCGTTTAAACTTTAATCATTCAACTTTCAACTCAAAAAAATTGCATGTTTGCAATTTTTTTACTACCTTTGCAAAGTTTTACTAAACAGTCTTTTATGCGCAAGATATTTTTTATTTTTTTGTCTCTGTTTTGCATGCAGGAGGTGTATGCGGCATCAGATACAATACATTTGGAGTTTGAACACTTTACGCAAGGTCCTAAATACTATAAATCGGGCGATTGGTATGTTGTGCTAGAGAATGAGGAGGATTGGGAGGTATATCTCAATTGGAAAGCTCCTAAGGATAATTACTGCGGAACATTCCGTATGAATAAGTTCTTGGACGATTATTCTTACATATTCACACCTGACAATCGTGAGAATGGTGGTATTCACTTCAAGAATATCATCATGACAATCGCAGTGGAGGAAATCAGTCCAATGCTTGAACAGATAGAGTTGAGCGCCACTATAACTGGTATGGATGGTAATATCTACAAGGTGCATGCTACCCATGAGGTAATCAATGCCAAGGACGAGATAGATGTATCTATATTGGATGCTGCTATGGAAATGGAAGACAATGCCTACACGATATTAGGCAAGAATACGGATTGGGATATTGCGCTCAAGGTGAATAGCTCGTCTGTTATAGGTAATTATACAGCGTTGGACTATTTTGATCTATCTGCTTCGCGTTTTGTTTATCAAGGTAAGTCTATTACTCCGTTGCAATTAGAAGCACAAGTGGGTGTGGGTTATTTGACGGATAGTGTGTTGGCCTATATGGCGCAGTGTAATATGCTGGGTAATGATACGGTGATTTATCATATGCTATTGGCAGTGCCATTCTCTGCTCCAATAGATATAGTAGATGTGAAGTGTGCGAATATGCGGATCGATGACACCTATGCAGAGGTGTATAATATGATGACTATTGCAGCTTCCAATGATGACTATGAGTTGCAAATAATGTACAAAGATAATGTTCTTCGTGAGCGTACATATACAGAAGCACAAGCGCAGGTGTACGTAACGGACAAGCAAACGGGTAATCAAGTGGAGTCGTTGACTACCAATGTATATGTAAAGCAACTTCAATCTGGCGAATATACGGTGTATGGCGAGGCTCGTTGTACGGATAATGTGGTGTATAACTTTGATTTAGCATGGGTGGTGCCTGCGACTACTGATACAATAGCCCTGCGCTTTGACCATACAGCTCGTGCGTCTTATTATCCACAGATGAACAACGACCTATTGCTCATCAATTCTAACGACCGCTACACTTTGAATCTTAATGTAGTAGGTGCAGAACTAGGAGGTGAATTTACGATGGAGCATATAGGGGAGTACTACACATCTTTGTCCGATGATGAATTGAAGATGGATATTGAGTTAGCACAAGTGGAAGGTACGATTTATCAGTCCGGAGATACGACTTGGGTGAAAGCGCAGATGGTGGGTTTTGATGCGAAACTATATGATGTGCAGATGTGGTATGCTGTACCTACGCCAACGGATACAATAGAACTGACATTCAACGATGTGCCTTTTACCAACCATTTGGAGGAAGGTTACTATCAGTTGATTGCTTATACGGAGGATCAAACACACATGGTGTCGTTTACGCCTGCAAGCCATGAGATAGAAGGTACATTCGTTAATGATGGCATGTTTGGTCAATTTGGAGAAGGACATTATGACTTCTTTAATGATTATACCTATATTCAGGAGTGGAATCCTAAGACTCGAGAGTATGATACCTATACCATAGAGAAAGGAGAACTGATCGTTACTCTATCTGCGGAAGGCGTCATCACGGCGCGTGCGGAAGTGGTAGGCGAGGATGCAAAGCTGTATCGTATAACGATGTATTCTAAATACGAGCGTCCACATTTGGATTTTGATTCAGAGGATGGTGCTGTGGAGCGTGTGTATGGTGCAGAGGATGATGTCGTAATAGAAGATCATACGCAGCGTGATGGTTATATCATTTTCCAAGCCACAGCGCATGATCAATCAGATATGTTGGTGCTATATTTCTTTGCTAATCAGGTGGATAGTGAGGTGACTATTCCTCAAGGAGTATATCCGATCAATCATTCGTTGGTGGCTGGTACTGTGTTGTCAAGTACGGGTGCTAATGAGGATAATACCGTATCTCCGTCTTTGTATGCTAGTTTGACAGATGGCTATTTGGATGCTTTATATTTCCTAGTTGATGGCACGGTGAAGGTAGAAAAAGTGGATGGTAAGTTGAGACTGGAGGTAGAGGCTGTTAACTCCTACGATGTGCCTGTGCATATTGTATATGATGCGCAGTCTACTGATGTGGAAGATGTAGTGCATACACAGACGAACACGAATAAGGTGCTTCGTAATGGCCATTTGATAATTAATCATGGTGGTAAGGAATATAGTATCTTAGGTGTTGAAATAAATAATTAACTAATCATATAACCTTATGAAAAAACTTTTTTCTCTTTTCTTGCTAGCTTTTGTGGGGATTGGTCTTATGGCTGCGCCTACTACACAAATCAAGAAATTATCTGATGCGTCTGCTCTGTCTGTCAATGAGCAACGCGCTCTGCGTTTGATTCATCAAGATGTAACCAAACGTGCTAATCCTGCCGCAGTGGCAGAGAAGTCATTAAACAAACAACATGCTTTGGGGCTCAAGAAAGCAACGGCTGAGGATATTGTGCTTAATGGTGAAGGTTTTCTGGTAGGTCCTGAGTATGAAGTAGGTACGGGGGAATGGTATATCGCATTGGAAGCACAGGGCTATACTTTCCGCTTGTGTTGGTATGGCGATGAGGATAATTACTGTGGTACTTATACTTTTGATGATATGAGCATGGATTACTCCTGGGGATGGTATCAATCAGCAGATATGTTCTACGAGATTTATTTCCAAGATGTGACCATGACTGTTTCTGAGAAAGTAGAAGGAAACCTCAAGCAAATTGTATTAGATGCTACTATCCTGGATACCAATGATCGTACCTACAAAGTACATTCTGTGCATAGCGCTTTTACTCCTAAAAGTACAGTAGAGAATGTATTGGACAATAGCACTGTGACGATGGACTTTGGATATTATGTGTTGGAAGGTCGCAATAATGATTTGTCGGGAAAATTGGTTGTCATCTCTGACATGATAGAGGGTGAATATACCAAGGCTAGCTTTGATCTGAACCAAACCAAGATTGTTTATAAGGGTAAAGAACAACAGATGCTGCAAGCCAATATGCTAGTAGGCTTGAGCGACTTGGATAATGGTGCTTTGGGATATAAAGCAGCTTTGCACTTCTATAACCAAGATACCGTATTGCACAACGTATCGATGACTGTGCCATTGCCCGCGGCGAAAGATACGATTAAGGTAGAATGTCATAACTTGTTTGTAGATGAATCATTCGCCGATTATGGCTTTATGATGGTTGGTGGCTCTAATGAGGATTACGATATTTTTGCTATGTATGAGGACTTTGCACCAGCAGAAGGTGTGTATGAGGATATTGCATTGACCGTAACAGACAAGAAGACTTGGTTAGATTGCTCATCTATTCGTGGTACATTGACTTTGAAAGAAACAACTGATGGTTGGGAGGCAAACATTGAGGCATATTGCGACGATTATAATTGGTACTCCATTGATATGAATTATGAAGTGCCAGAACCAACCAAAACAGTGAAAGTGGAGTTTGATGAAAGTGCGTTGGCTAGTTTCCGTGCTGATCAATTGAATATGATTCAACTTATTCAGTATGCAGATGATTATGAAGCGTCTATAACCATCTATAATACAGGCTTGGGTGAGTCGTTTGATATGGAGAAAGTGTTGATGGATTATACCGAGTTCTATGATTGGACAGTAGAGTCTAGTGTAGAAATAGCAGATGTAAAGGGCGTGTTAAACCAACGAGGTGATACCACCGTGATTAATGCAAGTTATATCGGTTTTAATGCTGTACAATATGATGTGGAGTTTTGGTATGTTGTACCTACCCCTATTGACACGATAGAGATTGAGATGCCAGTTAAGTTTACCAATGCGTTGCAAGAAGGTTATTACATATTGTCTTCTTATACGCCAGATAATTCTATCTTCATCTCGTTGAGTCCTTTGACTGACGGAGAAGTAGGTGGTACCTTTATCAATGACGGTATGTTTGGTAAGTTCGGTGCTGACGGCGGTCGCTATGATTTCTATAGTGGAAACACCTTTATCTATGTAGAGTCAGAGTGGCAAAACTATACTATCGAGAAAGGTGAGTTGGTGGTTGAACATGCCACAGATGGCACCATTACCGCAGAGGCTAAGTTTATTGCCCGCAATGGTGTATATTATCATGTGAAGATGACATCGGAGTATAATATGCATCTTGATTTCGATGAGCCAGAAGAGATTATTGATCGTATTTATACTACAGCGGACAATGTAACTATTGATGATCAAACCATGAATAATGGTTATATCTATTTGGCATTGACTGCGGCAGATGGTTCGGATATGGCTGCATTCTTCTTCTTTGCGGAGGAAACGGACGAGGATATCATCGTGCCAGTTGGAGTATATCCAATTGATTCATCAGAGGAGTATGGTACAGTATTTGCTAACCCAGGCGTACAAGGTGACGGCGTATGGCCATCATACTATGCTCGCATGCTGGAAGACGGGTCATTGATTACTCCATTGTGGTTACTCGTTGACGGTACTGTAGAGGTGACAAAGACAGAAGATGGTAAACCATATTTAGAGGTGAATGCTGTGAATTCTTATGGTGTAGAAGTTCATATTGTGTATGATGGTACCACAACTGGTTTTGAGAATGTTAAGTTCAACGCAGATGGTATCCGCAAGCAAATCGTAGATGGTCAACTATTGATTAAGCGCGATGGTAAGACTTATAATGCTTTAGGTACGCAAGTTCAATAAAGACTCTAAGAATTAAAATAGGGTGTATCAATCAAGATACACC
>Ga0233366_1000217_pt1 | contig 23246 bp, 22 predicted proteins | sample ElkDunMinimDraft_23_FD_191536 | JGI IMG/M metagenome (GOLD analysis project Ga0233366, IMG submission 191536) | Fecal eukaryotic communites from dung pellets of Tule Elk in California, USA - Elk Dung C4 | ecosystem: Host-associated > Mammals > Digestive system > Large intestine > Fecal | place...
TAGCCGTCGCCCTGCTGGTCGGCCCATGGGTCCAGGAAGGAGGTGATGCGACGCATGCGGTAGGGTTCGATGATCGCCAGTGCGCTCATGCCGACCATGCCGATGATCACCGGCATGGACATACGCGGCATGTTGACGCCGCCCAGCACCAACATGCCGGCGGTGATGGCCAGCAGCAGCGTGGACGACCCGAAGTCGGGCTGCAGCAGCAACAGCACCACCAGCGCACCGGCCACGCCGAGCGGCTTGAGCATCGCCGGCCAGGTGGCGTTGACCTCGTCGCGGAAGCGCACCAGGTAGCTGGACAGCCACACGATATAGAGCACTTTCACCGCTTCGACGGTCTGGAACTTGGAGATGCCCAGGTTGATCCAGCGCCGGGCGCCATTGACGCTGCTGCCCAGGCCGGGAACGAACACCACCACCAGCAGCGCGAAGCAGCCCAGCAGCAGCACCTGGTTGTACTGCTCGATGCTCTTGAGCTCGGTGCGCATGGCGATGCCCGCCAGCACGATGCCGATGGCCAGGAAGATCAGATGGCGGTTGAGGTAGTAGAACGGACTGCTCATCAAGGCGATCGAGCTCGACGCGACCATCACCACGCCCAGCCCGGTGAGCGCGATGATCGCGCCCAGCAGCCACTTGTCGAAGTGGCCTCCGATGGCTTCAAGGCGGGTTGCCTGGCGCGACAGGTCGTTCATCAGCGGACCTTCAACGTGGCCAGGCCGATCAGTACCAGCACCACCGAGATGATCCAGAAGCGCACGATCACGCGCGGCTCCGGCCAGCCCTTCAGTTCGAAGTGGTGGTGGATGGGCGCCATCTTGAACACGCGCTTGCCGGTCAGCTTGAACGAGGCGACCTGGATCATCACCGACAGCGTTTCGATCACGAATACGCCGCCCATGATCACCAGCACCAGCTCCTGGCGGGTGATCACCGCGATGGTGCCCAGCACCGCACCCAGCGCCAGCGCGCCGATGTCGCCCATGAACACCATGGCCGGGTAGGTGTTGAACCACAGGAAGCCCAGGCCGGCACCGGCAATGGCCGCGCAGATGATGACCAGTTCACCGGCCCCGGGAATCTGCGGGATCTGCAGGTAGTTGGAGAAGACCACGTTGCCCGAGGCATAGGCGAACACGCCCAGCGCGCAGGCCACCAGCACGGTCGGCATGATCGCCAGACCATCCAGACCGTCGGTCAGGTTGACCGCGTTGGAGAAGCCGACGATCCAGAAGTAGGCGATGGCCACGAAGCTGATGCCGGCCAGCGGCAACGCCACCGACTTGAACATCGGGATGTAGAAGGTCAGCGCGGCGGGTACGTCGGCGGTGTAGAACAGGAACAGACCGGCGGCCAGACCGAAGATCGACTGCAGCAGGTACTTCCAGCGCGACTTCAGGCCGTTCGGGTCGCGCCGCACGATCTTGATCCAGTCGTCGTACCAGCCGATGGCGCCGAAGCACAGCATCACCGCCAGCGCCACCCACACGTAGCGGTTGCGCAGGTCGGCCCACAACAGCACCGACAGGGTGATGGTGAGCAGGATCAGCGAGCCGCCCATGGTCGGCGTGCCAGCCTTGGAGAAGTGGGTCTGCGGACCGTCGGTGCGGATCGGCTGGCCGCCCTTGAACTGGGCCAGCTTGCGGATCATCGCCGGGCCCAGCCACAGCGACAGGAACAGCGCGGTCAGCGCGGCAAGAATGCCGCGCAGCGTCAGATAGCCGAACAGCCCGAACAGGCTCTCCAATTGCTGCAACCATCGGGCCAGTTCAAGCAACATGGGGGGTTTCCTCTCCTCGCGCCAGCAGCGCTTTCACAATTTTGTCCATGGCGCTGCCGCGCGAGCCCTTGACCAGGCAACGCACGCCAGCATGCAGTTCAGAGGCAAGCGCGGCGGCCAGCGTGTCGTGGCCCTGGAAGTGCCGGCCGCCGTCGCCGAAGGCGCTCGATGCGGCGGCGCTCAGCGGCCCCAGCGTGTACAGGCGCTTGATCCCGGCATCGCGTGCGCGGCGACCGGCCTGGGCATGCAGCGCCTGGCCGTCCGGGCCCAGTTCGCGCATGTCGCCCAGCACCAGCCAGCCTTCGTCCTTGCCGCCGGCCAGCGCGTCGATCGCCGCAGCCAGCGAGCCGGGGTTGGCGTTGTAGCTGTCATCGATCAGCACCGCGCCGTTGGGCAGCTGGTGCGCGACCTGGCGGCCCGGCACCGGCTCGGCACGGGCCAGGCCCTGCGCGATCTGGTCCAGGCCGATGCCGGCGGCCAGCGCCAGCGAGGCGGCGGCCAGTGCGTTGCTGATGTTGTGGCGACCCGGCAGGGCCAGCGCGATTTCCACGTTCCCGGTCGGGCTGGTGAGCAGGAACTGGCTCCCGGTGGCGCTCAGTCGGATGGCCAACGCACTCACCTCGGCGCTGTGGTCCAGGCCGTAGCGCAGCACGCGGCAGCGCGGCGGCTGGCCCACGATGTGCTGTTCGAACCAGATGCCGAAGGCGTCGTCGGCGTTGATCACCGCCACCCCATCGGCCGGCAGCGCCGCGTAGATCGCGCCCTTGGTGGTGGCCACGCCCTGCAGGCTGCCCATCCGTTCCAGATGGGCCGGGGCGATGTTGTTCACCAGTGCGTAGCGCGGGCACACGATATCGGTCAGGTAGGCGATGTCGCCCGGCTTGCCGGCGCCCATCTCGTAGACGGCGAAATCGGCGTCTTCGGGGGCGTCCAGCACCGCCAGCGGCAGGCCGATCTCGTTGTTGAGATTGCCCGGGTTGGCGTACACCACCTTGCGGTCTTCACGTGCCACCTGCTGCAAAATCGCCAGCAGCAGCGTCTTGACGCTGGTCTTGCCGTTGCTGCCGGTGATGGCGAACACACCGGCGGCGCGGTCGCGCTGCATGCCATGTGCAATGCGGCCCAGCGCGTGCTGGGTGTCGGCCACCAGGATCTGCGGCAGTGCCACGTCGAGCAGGCGCTCGACCAGCATCGCCGAGGCACCGCGCGCGACGGCATCGGCGGCGAAATCATGGCCGTCGAAACGGTCGCCACGCAGCGCCACGTACAGGCTGCCCGGGGCGAGCGTGCGGGTGTCCTTGCTGATGGCGTCGATGGCGGTGTCCTCGCCATGGATCTCGCCACCGGCCCAATGCGCGATCAGCGACAGCGGGGTGCGCTTCATGGGGCAACCTCCTGCAGCGAAGCCAGCACGCCGGCAGCCACCACGGTGTCGTCGAAGGCATGCTTGACGCCGTGCACTTCCTGGTAGGGCTCGTGGCCCTTGCCGGCAATCAGCACGATGTCGCCGGCACCGGCCAGGCCGATCGCCGTGGCGATGGCGGCGGCGCGGTCGCGCTGCACGATGGCGGCAGCGGGATTGGCCAGCCCGGCCACGATGTCGGCCACGATCACGTCACCGTCTTCACCGCGCGGATTGTCGTCGGTGACGATCACCACGGTGGCGCCACGCTCGGCAATGGCGGCCATCTGCGGCCGCTTGCCGGTATCACGCTCGCCGCCGCAGCCGAACACGCAGACCAGGCGCCCGGTCAGGTGGTCGTGCAGGCTGGCCAGCGCCTGTTCCAGCGCGTCGGGGGTGTGGGCGTAGTCGACCACCACGGTGGGCAGGCCGTGCTCGCCGCCGAGCCGGTTCATGCGCCCGGCAATCGGCTGCAGCTGCGACAGCAGCGCGGCGATGTCCGCCGGCGCATGGTCCAGCGCATATAGGGCGCCGGCCACGGCCAGCAGGTTGTCCACATTGAAGCGGCCCAGCAGCGGCGACTGCACCGGGTAGCGCGCACCCTCGACCACCAGGTCGAAGGCGATGCCACGGCCGTCCAGCATCAGCGAATCGGCGCGCAGCGTGACATGCTCCTTCGCGTCCTGCGACCGCACCACTTGCGCATCCATGCGTGGCGTGGCCTGCTGTGCGCCGCGCGAGCTCAGCCCGATCTGGCGTACCGAGGCATCGACAGTGCGCATCAGTTCGCTGCCGAAGCTGTCGTCCAGGTTGACCACCGCGGCCTTGAGGCCATCGCGGTGGAACAGCTTGGCCTTGGCCGCGCCGTACTGCGCCATGTCGCCGTGGTAATCGAGATGATCGCGGGTGAGATTGGTAAACACCGCCACGTCGTAGTGCACGGCATCCACGCGGCCCTGGTCCAGCGCGTGCGAGCTGACTTCCATCGCCACCGCGCACGCGCCGTCGTCGCGCAGCTGCGCCAGCACTTCATGCATCTGCAGCACCAGCGGCGTGGTGAAGCCGGTCGGCACCACGTGGCCATACAGGCCCACGCCCAGCGTGCCGATACTGCCACTGGCGGTGCCAAGCAGGTGCCAGGCCTGGGCCAGCAACTGCACGGTGGAGGTTTTGCCGTTGGTGCCGGTCACGCCCACCATCGTCATCGCGCGCGACGGATGGCCGTGGAACTGGTCGGCCATCGCGCCCATGCGCGCACGCAGGCCGGGCACGGCAATGGCGTCGCCCGGGGCCGGCAGCTCGGCCGGTGCCGGCGGCTCGAACAGGATCGCGCCGGCGCCGTTGGCGCGGGCCTGTGCGACGAAGCCCAGGCCATGCGCGCCGAAGCCGGCGATCGCCACGAAGGCATTGCCCGGGCGCACGGCGCGGCTGTCCAGCACCAGGCCGGTGATGGACGGGTCGTGGCTCAGCGCCACATCGGGGATCAACTGCGAAAGCAACATCGTCTGGCTCATTGGGTGCCTCCCTGCGCGGGCGGCACCGTGGCGTGCGCGCTGGGCAGCGCGGCATCGAATTCGGCGGCGGCATCCGGGGCGATCACCGTTTCCGGCGGCGGCACCGGCAACGACGAGGCGGTATGCCCCAGCTTTCCGGACTGCTGTGCCGCCAGCCACGAGTCGATGTCGTCCGGCGGCACGTCCATCAGGCGCAGCGCGCCTTCCATTACGTTGTGGAACACCGGCGCCGACACCAGACCGCCGTAGTACTTGCCGGCCTGCGGGTCGTTGATCACGATCACCGTGGCAAAGCGCGGGTTGGTCGCCGGCACCACGCCGGCGAACAGCGCGTTGTAATGACCGCGCTCGTAGCCGCCGGGGCCGGCCTTGCGTGCGGTACCGGTCTTGCCGGCCACGTGGTAACCCAGCACCGCGGCCTGCTTGGCGCCGCCCTGGGTGACCACGGTTTCCATCATCGCCACCACCTGCCTGGCGATGTTCTCGTCGATGATCTGCTTGCCTTCGTTGCGCTGGCCCTTGACGAAGGTCGGTGCGATCAACTTGCCGCCGTTGCCCAGCGCCGAATAGGCGGTGGCGATCTGCAGCGGGGTGACGTTCAGGCCGTAGCCGTAGGACATGGTGGTCTTGGACGACCCGCTCCAGCGCGCCGGGCGCGGCAGCACGCCGGCCGATTCACCGGGAAAACCGCTGTGCGGGGACACGCCGTAGCCGAAGCTGTGGACGTGGTCGTAGAACACCTGGTCGGGCATCTTGGCGGCGATCTTGGCCGCGCCGATGTTCGAGCTGCGGGTGATCACGCCGGTGACGTTGAGCACGCCGTTGTTGCGCGGCACGTCCTTGATGGTGAACCGGCCCACGGCCATGTAGCCCGGGTTGGTGTCCACCGTGGTGTCCTTGGTGACCACCCCGGACTGCAGCGCCGAGGCGATGGTCAACGGCTTCATGGTCGAGCCCGGCTCGACCAGGTCGGTCACCGCGCGGTTGCGGCGGGTGTCCGGGGCGGCGCCGCCGACCGAATTGGGGTTGTAGGTGGGCAGGTTGACCATGGCCAGCACTTCGCCGGTGGCCACGTCCATGATCACCATCGAGCCGCCGGCCGCCTTGTTGGCGATCAGCGCGTTGCGCAGCTCCTTGAAAGCCAGGAACTGGATGCGGCGGTCGATGCTGAGGGTGAGGTCCTTGCCCGGCTCGGCGGCGCGCAGCAAGTCGCTCTCCACCGTGTCGCCCTTGCGGTTGCGGATCACCCGCTTGGCGCCGGCCTTGCCGCGCAGCCATTCGTCGAAGGCCAGCTCCAGCCCTTCCTGGCCGCGGTCGTCGATGTTGGTGAAGCCCAGCACGTGCGCCATCGCCTCGCCCTGCGGGTAGAAGCGGCGGAACTCGCGCTGCGAGGCCACGCCCGGGATCTTCAGCGCCACCACCTTTTCCGCGTCGTCCGGATTGATCCGGCGGCGCAGGTACATGAATTCCTTGTCGGCCTTCTGCGACAGCTTGGAGGTCAGCTCGTCCAGCGGCATGCCCAGCGCGGTGGCCAGCTCGGGGATGCGGTCCGGGGCGCGCAGCAGTTCCTGCGGGTTGACCCAGATCGAGGCGACCGGGGTGGACACCGCCACCGGCTCGCCGTTGCGGTCGGTGATCATGCCGCGCGAGGTGTTGATCGGCAGTTCGCGCAGGTACCGCGCTTCGCCCTGGCGCTGGTAGAAATCGCTGTTGATGATCTGCACGTAAGCCGCACGGCCCACCAGCGAGACCGAGCACAGCCCAAGCGCCAGACCCACCCACTTCAGGCGCTGGCGCAGGTTGAAACTGTTGCGGGTGCGGTTGCGACCGGACTTGTTCATGGCCGGATCACCACCACGTCGGCCGCTTCCGGGAACTTCATGCCCAGCTTCTCGCGGGCCACCCGGTCAACCCGGGTCGCCTCGGCCAGGGTCGCCTGCTCCAGCTGCAGGCGGCCGAATTCAATGTTGATCTCGTCGCGCGCGCGCTCGGCCTTGGACAGCTCGATGAAGGTCTGGCGGTGACGGTGGCGCATGAACACCACCCCGATCGCCGAGGCAACGGTGCAGGCCAGCAGCACGATGAGCAGCAGGCGACTCACCCGGCCACCTCGCGTTTTTCGGCCACGCGCAGCACGGCGCTGCGCGAGCGCGGGTTGACCGCCAGCTCGTCGTCCTCGGCCTTGATGGCGCCGCCATGCAGATCCAGAGTCGGCACGAACGCGGCCAGCTCGGGCAGCCGGCGATTGCTCGGCGGGGCCTTGGCGTGGCGGTTCATGAACTGCTTGACGATGCGGTCTTCCAGCGAATGGAAGCTGATCACCGCCAGCCTTCCACCGGGCTTGAGGCGCGCCATCGCCGCGTCCAGGCCGGCTTCAAGGTCGGCCAGTTCGCGGTTGATGTGGATGCGGATGGCCTGGAAGCTGCGCGTGGCCGGGTGGATCTTGTCCTTGCCACGCGGCATCACCGAGGCGATCAACTCCGCCAACTCGGCGGTGCGGGTGAAGGGCTGCTTGTCGCGGCGGGCCACGATGGCCTTGGCGATGCGGCGGCCCTGGCGCTCTTCGCCGTAGGTCCACAGCACGTCCATCAGCTCGCGTTCTTCAACACGGTTGAGCCACTGCGCCGCGCTTTCGCCGCTGTCCGGGTCCATGCGCATGTCCAGCGGGCCGTCCTTGCCAAAGCTGAAACCACGCTCGGCCACGTCCAGCTGAGGCGAGGACACGCCCAGGTCGAACAGCACCCCGTCCAGGCCGTCGGCAGTGGCGTCCCAGTGCAGCAGGTCGGCGAAGCTGCCCCGGAAGATCGAGACGCGCGGGTCCGGCGCGAAATCGCGCTCGGCTACCGCAATCGCTTCAGGATCCTTGTCCATGACCAGCAGGCGGCCTCCGGGACCGAGTTGCGCGAGCACGCCACGGGCGTGACCGCCACGACCAAACGTGCCATCGAGATACGTACCGTTTTCGATCACCCTCAGGCCGTCCAGGACCTGTGTGTACAGAACCGGCAGGTGCCCCGCCGGCGACTGCGACACCGGAAGGTGACCGGTCTGCGCTGCTCCGCGCATCCGGGCACCCCGGCTCACAACTTCAGGTCGAGCAACCCATCGCCCAGATCCCCGTCAGACAACGTCTGCTGGATCAACGCGCGATGTGCCTGCTCGCTCCACAATTCGAATTTGTCGCCCATGCCGAGCAGAACCGCCTTCTTTTCAATGCCAACGGCACCGCGGTGGCTGGCAGGAATACTGATGCGGCCGTTGCCGTCCAGCTCCAGATGCGCGGCCGAGCCGACCAGCTTCTGTTGCAGCAGACGCACGACGCGCTGTGTGTTGGGTTTGGCCATGACGTCGTCGCGGACCCGTTCCCACTCGGTTTCGGCATACAGCCACAGGCAGCCGGACTCGAAGGGGTTGTAGGTCAGGACCAGGCGGTTGTTGCTCACACGCGCGACAAGGTCACGATGCGCGGTGGGAACCGCCATGCGTCCTTTATCGTCAACCGTGATGGCCGTCTCGCCCTGAAACACGACGCGTGCACCTTTCCTTCGCCTGGATGAAACATTGAACCACGAAAAACCACAAAAAACCCGGTTTTGCCTCTGTTGCCCACCTTAGCAGTGCCGATTGGGTTGTCAACAACTTTGCGAACGGGAAATCACTTTGAACATCAAGGGCTTGCAGCAATGTTTAGAGACTTGTTCAAGGCTTATCCACAAGTTGCTGTTTCGTCTCATTTTTTGAGATTGGGGCGAAGTTCAGGCCTGTGTAGAGGGCGTGAAACATAGGCGCGTATTCATGCGAAGGCCCGTCGCCATTGGCGGGGCCTTGCGCAAACCCGGCACAATGTCGGCCATGTGCCTGCTTGCCCTTGCCTGGAAAACCCACCCCCGCTGGCAGCTGCTGATGGCCGGCAACCGCGACGAGTTCCACGCCCGCCCCACCGCCGCGCTGGCGGCCTGGCCGGCGCCCGACCACGGGCTGCTGGCCGGACGCGACCTGCGCTCGGGCGGCACCTGGGCCGGCGTCGGGGCCGACGGCCGCATGGCGGTGGTGACCAACGTGCGCGACCCGCTGGCCCGCCAGACCGGCCCCTCCCGCGGCGCCCTGGTGGCCGACTACCTGCGTGACACCGCCCCGGCCGCCCGCTTCGCCGATGGGCTGGCCGCCCGCGCCGCCGACTTCGCCCCGTTCAACCTGCTGCTGGCCGACCGCCACAGCTGCCAGTTCCTGGGCAACCACCCGGCGGGCCCGCAGGCGTTGGCACCCGGCGTACACGGCATGTCCAATGGGCCGCTGGATGCGCCCTGGCCCAAGACGGAGCGCTTGAACGCCACCCTGCAGGGCTGGATCGCCAGCGGCAGTGACGACCTGGCCCGGCTGTGGGCGGCGCTGGCCGATGAAACCCGCGCCGATGACGGCGCCCTGCCCGACACCGGCATCGGCCTGGAACGCGAGCGCTGGCTGAGCGCGGCATTCATCGCAGCCCCGAGTACGGCACCCGCGCCAGCACAATCATCGCGCTGGATGCCGACGGCCAGGGCTTCATCCACGAGCGCCGGTTCGGGCCGGACGGCAGCTGCATCGGTGAGACCCGGCTGGCGGTTACGCCGACGGCTGCGGGGACATGACGCGACCAGCGCGTTTTCGTCGGTGTGCGACGGGGCACTTCAGCCGCGATTGAAGGTGTTCACCGAAGTTTAACGCGTTGCGCTGCAACGGATTTCAGGCCATGACGCCGGGCTGGCCCGGGCGAGCGTCGGCCATGACCGGCACCGGCATTGGCCGTGGGCTTGACCCCTCCCCCTCCGAGACGAGGATAAAGCGGGCGGCACCTTCGCCGCGCCCTCTTCGGAACGAGACCTGCATGCGACGCATCCTCTTTCTTTTGGCCAGCCATCTGCTGGTCCTTGGCGTGGGCTTCGGCCTGGGCGTGTACTTCCTGCCGATCCTGACCGCCCCCGACGATCCGCCGGTGCAACAGGTGCAGGCCGCGATGGAGCAGGCCCGCTACCACGCCACCTTCCACCGCAACCAGAAAGGCAGCGACGCGTTGCACTGGGCCGACGGCGCACTGAGCGTGAGCGCCACCCAGGTCGCGTTCACCGGCAAGATCGCCCCGGGGCCGGACTACAAGGTGTATCTGACCCGCGAGTTCGTCGACACCAAGGCCGGCTTTGAACGGATCAAGGCCGATGCGGTGCGGATCGGCGAGGTGAAGACCTTCAACCGGTTCCTGGTCGATGTGCCACCGGGCGTGGATGTCGAGGAATTCACCACCGTGGTGGTGTGGTGCGAGCGCTTCGCGCAGTTCATCTCGGCCGGGCAGTATCGAACACCGGGGTGATCGCCCGCCCTGCGCATGCCGGGATGTGGGACAATGCGCGCGGCGGAGTCGGCCAGACAGTCGCGTCATCCCTTGCGGATGCCGAGGAAAGTCCGGGCTCCATAGGGCAAGGTGCCAGGTAACGCCTGGGCGGCGCAAGCCGACGGAAAGTGCAACAGAAAGATACCGCCTACGTTTCCTTCGGGAAGCCGGTAAGGGTGAAATGGTGCGGTAAGAGCGCACCGCGAGTCTGGCAACAGACCGGCACGGCAAACCCCACCTGGAGCAAGACCAAATAGGGACCTAATGGCGTGGCCCGCGTCGGGTCCGGGTAGGTTGCTTGAGCGCTGCGGTGACGTAGCGCCTAGAGGAATGACTGTCCACGACAAAACCCGGCTTATCGGCCGGCTCCGCCCTTTCATTGCATTCTGCAATGAAGCCCCACGGTTTGCGGCGCAAACCGTGGGCCCCGGGCGCCACCAGCATCCAATTCCCCGCGGCTGTCGCCGCGCCCCCTTTACTAAAGGGGGCTACATGACGTCATGCAGATGCATGTCCTTGATCGAAGACGGCCCGTAGAGCCGGGCTCTGCCCGGCTGCTGTGAACCGCGCGCCTGCGCGGCGCGCTTGGCCTGCACATCCGGTAGAGCCACCCCATGGGTGGCTGCCTCACGTTCTGGCACCGCGTGCAGCCACCCATGGGGTGGCTCTACCTTCTTTGGCATCGCGTGCAGCCACCCATGGGGTGGCTCTACCTTCTTTGGCATCGCGTGCAGCCACCCGTGGGGTGGCTCTACCCCGCCCACGTGGGGCGATCAACTGCCGTACAACGCCTTTCTGGGGGCACCGGTTATCTCGGCGGCGAGCTTGGCTGCGGTGGACGGCGGGAGGTGTTCGCTGAGTTTGGCGTACATGCGGCGGCCGGCGGCCAGCTGGGCCTGATCGTCGTCGGCGGCGCCCTGGACCATCACCACGAACTCGCCCTTGCGCTGGTTGTCGTCGGCTTCCACCTGCTGCAGCAGCGAGCCCAGGGTGCCGTCGAGCACGGTTTCAAACAGCTTGGTCAGCTCGCGCGCCAGCACCGCCGGGCGCTCTGCGCCGAAGGTGGCGACCATGTCGGCCAGCGATTCGATGATGCGGTGCGAGGATTCGTAGAACACCAGCGTGCGGGTTTCGGCGGCCAGGCCCTGCAGGCGCTCGCGGCGGCCCGAGCCCTTGGCCGGCAGGAAGCCTTCGAAGGTGAAGCGGTCGCTGGGCAGGCCGGCCACACTCAATGCGGCAATGGCAGCGCAGGCGCCCGGCACCGGGCTCACCCGGATGCCCGCCTCGCGGGCGGCGCGCACCAGCCGGTAGCCCGGGTCGCTGACCAGCGGAGTGCCGGCATCGCTCACCAGCGCCAGTGACTCACCGGCCTGCAGCCGCGCCACGATGCGCTGCGCCATGGCCTCTTCATTGTGGTCGTGCAGCGCGACCAGCGGCTGCTGGATGCCGAAGTGGGCCAGCAACTGGCCGCTGCGGCGGGTGTCCTCGGCGCAGATCGCCGCCACCGAACGCAGCACGTCCTGTGCCCGCGGGGTCAGATCGGCCAGGTTGCCGATCGGGGTGGCAACGACAAACAGCGTGGGGACAGCACTCATCGCAACGTCACTCATGGGTCAAGGGTAGAATCGTACCGTTCCCCGGCCCTGGCCGCTGCCCCCATCCAATGGACCTGATCATGAACAAGCCCGTCGCACGGATCTCCGCCCTGTCGTTGTCGCTGCTGCTGCTTGCCGGCTGCGCCACGACGAGCCTGACCAGCGCGCCCGAATCGCCGGCCCAGGCCGAGGCGCTGGCATTGATCGATCAAGGCAAGCCACGCGATGCGGCCGTGCAGTTGGAAGCGCTGGCCAACACGCTCAAGGGCGGCGCGCGTGCCGGTGCACTGGCCGATGCCGCGTTTGCCTGGCACGAAGCCGGCGACAACGCCCGCGCACGCAGCCTGCTGGCCCAGATCACCCCGCGCCAGCTCAACGGCGCCAGCCTGCAGCGCTATCACCTCACCAGTGCCGAACTGGCCCTGGCCGACAAGCAGCCGGCGCAGGCGCTGGCCCTGCTCAAGGAATCGTCGGACACCATCGCCCCGCCACTGCGCACCCGCTGGCAGCTGGCCCGTGCCAACGCGCTGCAGGCCACCGGCGACATCATCGGCGCCGCACAGGAACGCGCCCGCGCGCACGCCGCGCTCACCGGCCAGGCCCGCATCGAGAACCAGCAGGCCATCGCCGGCCTGCTCGGCACGCTCGACAATGCCACCCTGCGCGCCCGCGCCGCCGCGCTGCCGGCCAACGAGCCGCTGTACAACTTCGCCGGCCGCGCCCTGATCGCGCGCGGCCTGCCGCTGCCGCGTCCGTTCGATCGCGAACAGGCGGTGCAGTTCGACACCAGCAAGCGCCCTCCGGCCATGAGCGATGGCTATCGCCCGCCGGTGAAGATGGCCGTGCTGCTGCCGCTCAGCGGTCGCCTGGCCACGGCCGCGCAGCCGGTGCGCGATGGCCTGCTCAGTGGCTACTACGGTGAAACCCGCCGCCGCCCGGACATCCAGTTCATCGACACCGCCGGCACAGCCGCCGGTGCCGTCGCCGCGTACGACAAGGCGGTCAATGCCGGCGTCGATTTCGTGGTCGGCCCGCTCGGCCGCGACGAAGTGGACGCCGTGTTCGGCCGCGCCCAGCTGCCGGTGCCGGTGCTGGCGCTGAACCGCGGCAAGAGCAGCCCGCCGGCCGGCAGCGCCGGCTTCTCGCTGGCCCCGGAAGACGACGGCATCATCGCCGCCGAATACCTGCGGGGGCGCGAGCGCAGCAAGGTGCTGGTGGTGCACAGCAATGACGACAACGGCCGCCGTGCCGCCGCCGCGTTCCGCGAGCGCTTTGCCCAGCGCGGCGGCCAGGTGGTGGCCAGCATCGGCGTGGGCGAAACCGTGGGCAACATCGATGCGCAGATCCGCGCAGCCGGTGCCGTCGACGGCGTGCTGCTGGCGGTGAAGGCGCCGCAGGCGCGCGCACTGGCCCCGCAGCTGGCGCTGGCCGGTGCCGGTGGCGCCACCCGCGTGGGCACCTCGCAGCTCACCGTGGGTGCCGGCAAAGCCGACGAAGACATGGCCCTGGATGGCATCGTGTACCCCAACGAAGCATGGAACGTGCGCGGCGTGCCGGGCCTGCCGTCGGCCAGCACCGCCGGGCAGATCCTGCCCAGCGCGCGCGGCGCCTCCGGCCGCCTGTTCGCGTTTGGTTTCGATGCGTGGAAGATCAGCGCGTACCTGGACAAGATGGCCAACGAAGGCGGCCTGCCCGGCGCCACCGGCACGCTGTTCCTGGACAGCAATGGCAATGTGCTGCGCGTGCCGGCGTGGTCGACCTTCAGCGGCGGCCGGCCGATGCCGATCGCCAGCGCCAACTAAGCAACATGCCGACCGCGCGGGCACAGCGGGGCGCGGCGGTGGAAGCGGCCGCGCAGGCGTACCTGTGCAACGCCGGGTTGCAGCCGATCAGCGCCAACGCGCGTTATCGCGGCGGTGAACTGGACCTGGTCATGCGCGACGGCGACACCACCGTCTTCGTGGAGGTGCGGTACCGGGCCAGTGCCGGATTTGGCGGCGGCGCGGCATCGGTGGACCTGCGCAAGCGGCGCAAGCTGGCGCTGGCCGCGCAACTGTTTCTGTCGTCCCACCCGGCCCTGGCCACCCGGCCGTGCCGGTTCGATGTGATCGATGCCTGGGGGGAACCGCCGCAGTTGAACTGGCTGCGCGATGCGTTCCGGCTGGAGGATTGCTGATGGATCGGTGGGATGTGGATGATTCCGGGTTGGCGTGCAGCCGGGCAGAGCCCGGCGCTACGGGGCGGTGGGGTGATTCCGGCATTGCCTTGCGCCGGCCAGCGGCCGGGGGCGTGGCGCATGCCTAGTGTGTTCACGCATGCGGCGATTCCGTTCGCGCTGTGGTGTGCGTCCGATCGCGGTCGCATCTCTGCGCCGTTGCTGGCCGCTGGCGTGGTCGCCGCGATGCTGCCCGATGCCGATGTGCTGGCCTTCGCGCTGCATATTCCCTATGCCGACAGCTTCGGCCACCGCGGGGCCAGTCATTCGATCGTGTTTGCCGCGGTGCTGGCCGTGCTCGCTGCCCTGCTGCATACGCGCCTGCGCGCCAGTGCAGTGCAGGCCGCCGCGTTCGTTGGCATCAGTGCGCTGTCGCACCCGCTGCTGGACGCGTTCACCTCCGGCGGTCTCGGGGTTGCCCTGTGGTGGCCGTGGAGTGGCGAGCGGTTGTTCGCACCGTGGCGCCCGATCCGCGTGTCGCCGTTCGCCGGGCAGTTCTTCAGCGCGCGCGGGCTGGCCACTGTTGTGTCTGAACTGCGTTGGGTGTGGTTGCCGCTGGCCGCCGCCGTGATCGGCTGGCGGCTGATCCAACGCGCCCCCGTGAATTCCCGGACCGCCTGATGTCGACCACCCCCGCCCTGCCCGCTGCCTTTCTGTCCACCGTACATGCCCTGCTGGGCGACGACGGCTGGCGCACCGATGACGCGGTGCTGGCCGCCCACGCGCAGGACAACTCCTGGCGCAGTCAGCTGCCGCTCGGCGTGGCGTTTCCGCGTGACCGCGAGCAGGTGGTGGCGCTGGTCCGCGCCTGCCGCACGCACCACGTGGCCCTGGTGGCGCGCGGCGCGGGCACCGGCACCACCGGCGCGGCGGTGCCGGTCAACGGCAGCATCGTGCTGTCGTTCGCGCGCATGGCGCGCATCCTCGCCATCCAGCCCGGCAACCGCTGCGCGGTGGTCGAACCGGGCGTGCTCAACGGCGACCTGCAGCAGGCGTTGATGCCGCACGGCCTGTTCTGGGCACCGGACCCGTCCAGCGCCGACATCTGCAGCATCGGCGGCAACCTGGCGTGCAATGCCGGTGGCCCGCGCGCGGTGAAGTACGGCACCAGCCGCGACAACGTGCTCGGCCTGGTGGCGGTCACCGGCGCAGGCGACCTCATCCACTGCGGCGGCGCTTACACCAAGGACGCCACCGGCTACGACCTCACCCACCTGCTGGTGGGCAGCGAAGGCACGCTGGCGCTGATCGTGGAAGCCACGCTCAAGCTCACCCCGCTGCCGGTCACCCAGGCCGGGCTGCGCGTACTGTACCGCGATGCCGATGCGGCCGCGGCGGCCGTGTCGCGGCTGATGGCGCAACCGGTGGTGCCCACGCGGCTGGAATTCATGGACGCGCGCAGCCTGGAACTGCTGCGGCTCAACGGCGCCGACGTACCCGAGGCGGGCGCGATGCTGCTGGTGGAAGCCGACGGCGACCACGACACCCTGCCCTACCTGCTGCAGGCACTGGCCACCGCCGCCGAGGGCGACGGCCTGCTGGCGCTGGACGTGGCCATGGAAGGGGCCGCACGCGAGAAACTGTGGGCCGCACGCAAGGCGCTGTCGCCCGCGCTGCGCAGCATCGCCCCGGGCAAGATCAACGAAGACGTGGTGGTGCCGGTGTCGCGCATTCCCGACCTGGTGGCCGGCGTGCAGGCGCTGGCCCGCGACTACATGCTGACCATCGTCACCTTCGGCCATGCCGGCAACGGCAACCTGCACGTCAACATTCTGTACCACCCCGACGACGCCGACGAAAACGCACGCGCGCATGCCGCGCTGCCGAAGATTTTTGAACTGACCCTGGCGCTGGGTGGGACGTTGTCCGGCGAGCATGGCATCGGGCTGGCCAAGCGCGACTTCATGGCCCTGGCCTTTTCCCCGGCCACGCTGGCGGCGATGCGGGCGATCAAGCACGCGCTGGACCCCGATGGCATCCTCAATCCGGGCAAGGTGCTGCCGCCGCGGTGAAGTGCCGCCGCCGCGGCTGTGACCCGGAACGCTGCACCGCGCGACGCTCCGCACCGGTTCAGTGAGGCTGGCCGACCGCGCTTGAGCTCGACCAACGTGCTTTGCCTGCATTGATGCGAGGAAATGCACCGGTTCGATCAGCACCTCCTTGATCCGGCGGCGCGATCAGAGGCCTGTAGCGTGTTCACCGGGGTGACCAGCGCGCGCCGAACATGGGCGCGGCTCTACCGCCCACGGGCACCGCGACAGCCTTCAGCGGTAGCTGGCGGTCAGAACTGCCTGGCCTTCCACCACGCCCGGCAGGTAAGTGCCGGCTTCGCGGTAGTAGCGCGCCGCCACCGGAATGTCCTGCTTGCCCGTGGCACTCTGCGGCAGCGTCCAGGTCTGCCCCAGCACCACCGGCGCGCCCTCACGCAGCAGCTCCACCCGCACGCCCTGGGCGGTGGCCTTGGGCGTGGGCAGCAGGCGGCTGCCGGTGTTGGCCGGCTGGGTGGCGTCGGTCAGCATCAGATCCACCGGAAACTGGCCGTTGCAGGTCATCACCACGTTGAAGCCCTGCTCGGCGGCGGTGCTGCCAGCGGCCGGCAGATCGCCCAGATTGATGTCCTGCAAGGTGACTGCCTTGTCGGCCAACGTGCAGGTCTTGGTGCGCAGGTTGGCAGTGACGTCATAGTCATCCACCTTGACCAGCGCAGGGAAGTTCGGCGAGGCGTAAGTAATCGTGCCCAGCACCGTGGTAGGCAGCGACTCCGCCAGGCCACCGCGCGAAATCGTGGCCATGCGCATCCACGACAAGCGGGCGTCACCGGTGATGCCACTGCCCGGGAAGTGCAGCGTCGTGCGCACATCGAACGGAAAGCGGAAAGTTGTGCCGCTGCCGTCTGACGCGATGTACTGGAACACAAGCAGCGGCGTCCGCGGCCGTCCCTTTACGCCAAACGCCGGGTAAGTCTCGCCATCGACGATGACGTTGCGAACGTACTCCAGGTCTGGCATTGCCGCAGATACATTGATGGGCGTTTCCCCGGCACCGCAGTTCCAAAGAAAGCTGGCATTGCCGTTGTATTGCCAGCTGCCGACCACCACATCGGCCTCGGTATCATCCCAGGTTTGGATGGTGACGCTGGTGGTTCCGCCCGGGTGCGCGGATGTACACGCTTCGGCGCTGGCGGCAGCCGCCAGTGCAAGCACCCCTGCGCAGACACAGTGACGCACGATCACGCGCGCCCTGCCCGGGCCGGTGTGGCACGATGAAGTACGCGCATTGGCAGATAAGGAAATGAACGGCATGGTGATCACCCTGGCAAAGAGGTAGCGAAACCCTTACTTGTAGACAGCCGTGACCGTCACCTGGGTGCTGACCGCACCGGCGGTCATCGCCGTGCCACTCTTGCGGTAGTAACCGGCGCGCACGTCCAGCTTGGCGGTGCTGGCACCGGCCACGGGCACCGTGGTGGTGGCGCCCTTCTGCAGGTATGTGGTGCCACTGGCGCCTTCCAGCAGGGCCACCGCCACGCCACTGGCCGGGCCGCTGGCCGCGCTGTTCTGCCAATGGTTGTCCTGGGCGGCATCGGCGGTGCCGTCGAAGCTCAGGTCCACGCTGGCCACACCCGCACAGCCGGTGAAGTTCAGCACGCCCGGCTTCAGGCCACTGGCCTGGCCGGGGGTCACATCGCCAGCCTCGATGTCGTCAAGCGCGACGGTCAGGTTGCCCATGGTGCAGGTGCCTGGCAGCACGCGGCCGGTAACGGTGATGGTGGCGGTGTCGGCGCGGGCCGGTGGTGCGGCGGCCAGCAGGGCAACAGTCAGCAGGGCTGCAGTGGCGGAAAAGGTCTTCATGGTGGACTCGATTGGAAAGGGATAAGGGGTTAAAGCTGTGCGCCCGCCGGCGGCGCGGCACGCACGGGAGGATCGGTGGCCAGCAGCGCGGCAGGCAGCGGCAGGCAGCGCACCCGGGTCCAGTACTGGCCATACGGATCGGGCTGCGCGGGAATCTGGTAGTCGAGCCGGCAGCGGGTGTCTTGGCCCATCTGCACCGTCAACTGACCCACCGGCTGCGCGGCACGCAGCACGATCACCCCGCCTTGCCCCACGTGGCCGGCCGCACGCCCATCGGCATGGCTGACCGGCACCCCGAAGGACAACGGCACGCCGTCGGCATCGCTGGCGTCAATCAACAAGGTGCGCTCGTTGCGTGCCGCGAAGTTCACCTTGACGATGCTGCCAGCGGTGGGGGCCACGCGTTGCGAACTCTGCTCCACTTCCACGTCCAGCGGCAGGCCGGCCGTATCCAGCTCCACCCGGTTCCAGCGATAGGGGCTGGTATAGGGCAATACGGCATAGCCGTTGCGCGCAACGTTGACCTGCCGGCCGGTGCCGACCCGCGCGCCTTCGGCGCCCTTGGCCTGCACCAGGGCGAAGCTTTCGCCCAGCGATGGGCCCGCATTGAGGCCGCCGGCATGCAGCACCAGACTGCCCGCCGCGCCCAGGTTGGTGCTGCTGTAGCCTCTGGCACGGCTGTAGCCCGCACTGAGGTCGGCGTGGCTGCCCTGGTAGGTGGCATAGGCGTTGTAGCCGTCACTGCCCTGGCCGTTGTTGGCCGACAGACTGTAGGTGAAGCGCCGGTCCTCGCCCAGTGCGCCATTGACGCCCAACTGGCGCTGCGCGCCTGCGTCGCTGTGGGTGAGGCTGCTGCTCAGGCGCGGTGCACTGGCCGCTCGCCCCAGTGGCACGCTCAACTGGAACGACAGCCGGGTATCGGGCTGGCCGGCGACGGTGCGGTAGCGGGTGGCCGACACACTGTAATTGGCCGAGCGCACACTGCTGTGGAAGCCCAGCTGCAGGTCGCGATGGGTGCCACTGCGGTTCCAGTAGGCCACATGCCCGCCGGACAGATAGACCTGGCTGCGCTGCCCCACGCGCTGGGAGAAGTTCACCTGGAAGCGCTCACGGGTGCGCATCAACTGGTCATCGGGCAACTGCCAGTTGCTCCCGCCCAAGCGGGCCACGTCGGTCAATGTCAGGCCGGCACCCAGAAAGTGCCGTTTGTGGTCACGCCCACCACCCGCCGTATCGACGCCGGCGCCAGCCAGGCGTACCGACTGACCTATGCCCCCATGGCCGGCGCCGCCCTGCCCGCCGACCGTGAGTCGCTGCTGTATTTCAACCTGCTGGACATTCCGCCCAAGCCCGACGACATGGAGGGCCGCAATGTGCTGCAGTTTGCGATGCGCACACGCATAAAGCTCTTCTATCGCCCCGCCGGGTTGGTTGGCAACGCACAAGATGCCGCTGCCGCCCTGCTGTGGACGCGTGAGGGTGATGCACTGCGCATCCGCAACCCGACCTCCTACCACGTGACCTTCAGCACGGTGACGTTGCCCGATGGCCGCACGCTGGACGCCGACATGATTGCACCTGGCGCGGAGATGCGGCTGGCATTGCCCGACGGCGCAACGATGCCTGCATCGATCGCCTTCCAGTGGCTGGACGACTACGGCACCCCGCGCGATGCGCAGGCGCGCGTGCAGCTGTGATGCCTCGTGCCGGGTACGGCCCAGTGCGAACCCTGACTCAGATCCCGGTTCACAGACACTGGCGCTGACCTCGACCGGCCTGCTGGCCCTGATCGTACCGCTCATTGCCGTCATGGTACGCCGCCTGCACGACACCGATCGCTCGGGTTGGTGGTACCTGCTGATGCTGGTGCCGTTCGTCGGCCTGGTGGTACTGGTGTTCATGCTGCTGCCGGGCACCCCCGGTCACAACCGCTTCGGTTCGCCGGTGCCCCACGTGTGATGGGTAGCGCTGGGCCACGCCCGGCGTTTTCGCTCATGGAAAAGCGCTGGTAGCCGCCATTGGTGGTTTCGCCGTCCTCATGCACCTCCTGCGCTTCGGTGAGGCGGCTGATGCGGGCAAGCGGCAGTCACGGCGAGTGGGCCACATGTATCGTCGCGGCCGATTTGAATGGCGCCGCCATGCACCGTAAGTGCGCTCACGCGTCTGTGGCGCGTGCGTCGTGCCCCACCCTGGCGATCCGCCCGACGCACATGGTGCATGCCCGGGTGCAGTCGCTTGGTGGTCGTCAATCGATCGTCGGCCCGGGACGGAAGTCCTGGCGACGTCAGCCGGTTTCAAGCGCTTCCCCCCCGCGTTGTGCTTCATTAAGAACGCCAATTTTGTCTGCTGGCCACTCGAAGACCACGACGAGAACGATGGCCGTAACGGAGCCGACGTGCCCGAGGCCGGCACGATGCTCCTGGTGGAAGCCGACGGCCACCACGACACCCTGCCCTACCTGCTGCAGGCGCTGGCCACCGCCGCCGAAGGCGAGGGCCTGATCGCGCTGGACGTGGCGATGGAAGGGGCGGCCCGCGAAAAACTGTGGGCCGCGCGCAAGGCGCTGTCGCCCGCGCTGCGCAGCATCGCCCCGGGCAAGATCAACGAAGACGTGGTGGTGCCGGTGTCGCGCATCCCCGACCTGGTGGCCGGCGTGCAGGCGTTGGCGCGCGATTACACGCTGACCATCGTCACCTTCGGCCATGCGGGCAACGGTAACCTGCACGTCAACATCCTGTACCACCCCGACGACGCCGACGAAAACGCACGCGCGCATGCCGCGCTGCGGAAGATTTTTGAACTGACGCTGGCGCTGGGTGGGAAGATCCAGCAGCATGGGCGGCGCGCCCAGTGGTCGGTGAACCGGCACATCGAACGGGCCGGTCGATCACACCAGATGCAATCTGTTGCATGGCGCACACGGGGGGGCGGTGAGCACACTCTGCGATCCCTCGGCCAGATGGCGCCGTGCGCTACCGCGCCATGGCCCTCGTTTAACGATGAATACTGCCCCCTTCGCTGTCCACCACCACCCGCCAGTGTTGCCTGCGCGCGCGCCCCTGCCAGCGGCCATCGTGCTGGGGTTGGCTGCATCGCTTGCCGGCACGGCAAACGCGGCGGCATCGCAGGCGGGCGGCACAGGTGACACTGATTTTAGCTGGGAGGGCGACGGTAGCGACCCGGCGCTGGAGCAGGATGACGCGGCTGACCTTGCTGATGACGTCACTGGCAGTGCCGGTTTCTCTACCGGACGATCGTTGTGTTCCAGCCCAGGTGCCGGGGCGCTGGACATGCTGGGCGAACAGGCCTTGGCCGAGCGCTGCCTGCAGGCCGAGCAGCCGTTGAAGGAGGGAGACGACCCGCCGCCGCCGGCGCAGTTGCTGGCCTTGGCCGCTGTTCGCGTGCCCACAGCGACGGCCTCCTCGCTGCTCAGATCGAGCGTGTCTGGCAGTCCAACATGCAGGTCTACGGCGCGGTGAAGGTCTGGCGCCAACTGGCTCGCGAGGGAACGGCTGTGGCGCGTTGTACCGTCGAACGACTGATGCGCCGCGTCGGATTGCAGGGGGTAAGGCGAGGCAAGATCGTGCGCACGACCATCAGTGACAACAAAGCCGCCTGTCCGCTGGACAAGGTCAATCGGCAGTTCCGCGCCGAACGTCCCAACCAGCTCTGGGTCTCCGACTTCACCTACGTCTCCACGTGGCAGGGTACGTTTCCATCCGCTACAGCGAGTGGTTGGCCGAGGCTGGGGTGGAACCGTCGGTGGGATGCAAAGGCGACAGCTACGACACTGCCTTGGCCGAGACGATCAATGGACTCTACAAAGCCGAACTCATCCATCGCCGGGCACCTTGGAAGACCCAAGAATCTTTGGAGCTGGTCACGCTGGAATGGGTGTCATGGTTCAACGAGCAGCGTTTGCTGGAACCTATCGGCTATATCCCGCCTGCCGAAGCTGAGGCAAACTACTATCGGCAACTAGCCAGTCAGGCTGCCGCGGTGGCAGCCTGACTTAAACCAACTGGCCTCCATGAAACCCGGGGCGATTCATAGATCCGAATCGAACACTACTGTCACATCGCCCTGCCAGCGCGAGCTGGGGGCCTTGAGCATCTCGGTCACAGAGGTTCCGTTGGCGGAAAACACCAGCTTGGAAGGACGGCTCACCAGGTAGCTATCGGGAGTGAAGCGCGGCGCAACCGTGCCGCTGGCATCAGATACCAGACTGGTGTTGATCGCGGGGGCGCCTGTGCCTATCACCCTCATGCCGGGCATCGTCACATCCACGTCCACCGGCACGATCGTGCCGGCGGCCAGGTCTTCAATGCCACAGCGCCCTGACACCTCGTGCTCGCAGCGCATCTTGACGCTGAAATCGCTGGAACTGGTCAACGTGAACGGAAGTTCCTGCTGCAGCCGGCTTGGGGCGCGGCCGTAGTCGATCCACTGTTGCCAACCGCCGACCGGAGACAACACGGCTATTGGGGAGGTGGACGGAAAGGTCACCTGGAACTCGTGGGCGACGCTAAACCGGAATCGCAATGTCAGCTCAGGATCGCTAGTGACGTCGTCGCCGAGATCGATATCGGCCCCCGATGATCCCACCGTGTAGGTCACACTGCCTTCATACTGCCCATTGGGCATACTCAGCGGCGACGGCGCCGTGATATTCAGACCGATACCGAACCACGGCATGGTATAGGTTTGTGTGAACCCCGAAGCCCCACCGCCAGTGGAATGGCAAGGGACAGGAGCATCAGGTGAACGTACCAACCAGCCAAAGTTAACGTATGCCGCCAACCCTGCAGTATGGATGTAAGAGCAGCCTCCCTGCGGATACTTGGTAAAAACAGGGTTATCACCATTACCCGGTTCAAGCCGCCCGCTCACCGCCTGAAAGGCAATATCAACCGGGAATAACTGACCACTTTCCGAATGCTGCAATTGGATACGCCGCGGACCGGGAAAGCCTACGTAGAACCGTTTGCGGATATCCCCACCTTTTACGTAGGTTTTGGTGATCCCCAATGGAACATCAAAAAAGTATGCATTAGCACGTGCGCAGGCCCACGGCGACCAAGTGCAGTAAGTCCCGCGTGGGGTCGTATTGGTGAAGGTGTTTCGACTGGGATCCAAGGCACTGGGTGTGAAGGTCGCCGTGACGTTGACCTCCGCCGCCCGCGCCTGCTGTGCGCAGGCGACAATGGGTAAGATCAACGCAATCGCCAACGCGCGAAACCTTGCCCCAGGTACAACCCGAGCTACCGTCATATTCATGGTATTCCTCGATTGAAAAATTGAGATCACTTTTCTGCCACCTGTACCGGGCATTGCAACCCGCCCACCATCAGCACATCGCCTTCGCGCGGGAAACGGTTTTCATCCAGGCTGAGCGTACACCCGCTCTGGTCGGGGTGGCGCAATTCCACCACCGGCTCACGCGCACTCAGCTCCACCGTGAAGAAACCTTCATCCTGGCTGACGCTGCGGCCGGCGTGGTTGATCACATGCACACCGC
>Ga0233366_1000227_pt1 | contig 22676 bp, 18 predicted proteins | sample ElkDunMinimDraft_23_FD_191536 | JGI IMG/M metagenome (GOLD analysis project Ga0233366, IMG submission 191536) | Fecal eukaryotic communites from dung pellets of Tule Elk in California, USA - Elk Dung C4 | ecosystem: Host-associated > Mammals > Digestive system > Large intestine > Fecal | place...
AAGAAAGGCCCAAAAGAGCGCTTGGCGGACTAACGCCCGCCCAGTACGCCGCGCAGTTGGCGACGAAGAAAGATAACATCAGCACCGGACTCTAAACCCGCCCACTACTCAAGCCGGGGGGACGTCGACATGCTTCGCTATTCGCTTTGGGTGGGCGTCCCGTATGCCACCGTCGTGATTGCAGCCTTCTGTGCGGGAATCTACGCCCTTGATTACGGTTTCGCAGGTACGTTGAAGCCTTTAGCCACTTTCTATCTCATGAACGTATCGATAGTAATCTTCATTGGCTATCGAATCGGACGACGCTTCAAAAAGTTCATCCGTACGGCAGAGTCGATCTTCTCTGCGCTCGGCTGGCCCGACGTCAAATGGGTGAATCTGCGCAAGGACGTCGTGGCCCGTCGCCAACCTAGCGACCCGCCTCAAATGGGCGACACGTATTTCAGATACTGACGTACGCGAGGCTGATGGAAGCGGTGCTCAAGAGCCCGCTTTCCCTTTGCCGGAGCCAGGCGCAGCCGACCAACGGTCGGCTCTACCGGTGGCGGGGCGTCAGCCCTCGCACTTTTCCTTGCGCCCCATCAGCCGGCCCACGCGCGACGGTTCATCGCACTTGGGCTTCGGCGGCGGCGGCGCAACCGCGGCCGCACGCGCCCGCTGCAGCTGCTGCACCTTCGCGCGGATCTGGGGCATCGCCGCCATCGCGGCTTTCTCGCCTTCCAGGATCGCATAGCCGCGCTGGCTGAAATCGGCCGCGCCGATCTCCAGCACCTTGGGGCGGATGATGATGTCCGCGCGGGCCAGTTCCTGCTCGCCCAGGCGCTGGCCCATGATCGAGATGGACTGGTTGACGATGCCCAGCATGCCGGTCGGCGACTTGCCGCTGGCCTTGCTGGAAATGTCCACGGCGATGACGAAGTCGGCGCCCAGCTGGCGTGCGGCGTCCACCGGCACCGGGCTGACCACGCCGCCGTCGACGAAGCTGTTCTTGCCGATCTTCACCGGCTCGAACACGCCGGGGATGCTGCTGGACGCGCGTACTGCCTGGCCCACGTTGCCGCGCACGAATACGGCGCGGTCGCCGGTGTCCAGGTTGGTGGCCACGGCCGCGAACGGCTTCTGCAGTTTTTCGGCGGGGCGGTTGCCCACCTGCGCGTTTACGTAGTCCTGCAGCTTCTGGCCCTGCACCAGGCCGCCGGAGAACAGGCGCACGTCGCGGATGCTGGCTTCGTCCAGCGCCACGGCCTTGGACTGCATCTGGAACGCGTCCATGCCGCTGGCGTACAACGCGCCGACCACGCTGCCGGCGCTGGTGCCGGACACCACCACCGGCTCGAAGCCGTTGGCTTCCAGCATCTTGATCACGCCGATATGCGCAAAGCCCTTGGCCGCGCCGCCGCCCAGGGCGATGCCGATCTTGACCGGCTTGGCCTGCACCACCGGGGTGGCGACCGGCGGCGGGGTCGGGCGCACGGGGTCACCGCCGCAGCCGGCGAGCAGGCCGAGAGCGGCAACAGACAGCGTCAGGCGAATACGGTGCAGTGATTTCATCGGCGTGGCAGAAAGTGAATGGGCATCGAGGGCGTCAGCATACCGGTACTGCCGGCTGTTGGCCGGCAATGACAGGGCGCCGGTTTATATCGGGTTGCCGGCCACGGGCCGGCCCCGTCAGAACCGGTTGTCGCCGTCCAGGATCCGGCCGATGCCGCCCAGCACCGAACCCTCGCCACGGCTCTGCCCGCCGGCCTGGGGCGCGGCCATCCACATGCGCCCGGCCAGGCGCGAGAACGGCAGCGACTGCAGCCACACCTTGCCCGGGCCGGTCAGGGTGGCCAGGAACACGCCTTCGCCGCCGAACACCATGCTCTTGATGCCGGCCACGCGGCGCACGTCCATGTCCACGCTGGCGTGGTAGGCCACGATGCAGCCGGTGTCCACGTCCAGCCGCTCGCCGGCAGCCAGTTCGCGCTCCACCACGCAGCCGCCGGCATGCACGAACACCCAGCCGTCGCCCTCCAGCTTCTGCATGATGAAGCCCTCACCGCCGAACAGGCCGGTCATGATCTTGCGCTGAAACTGCACGCCGATCTGCACGCCGCGCGCGCCAGCCAGGAAACTGTCCTTCTGGCAGATCAGGCGGCCGCCGTGCTGGTCCAGCTTCATCGGCAGCACCGTGCCAGGGTAGGGCGCAGCGAAGGCGACCTTGGCCTTGCCGTGGCCGGTGTGCGTGTACAGGGTGGCGAACAGGCTTTCACCGGTGAGCACGCGCTTGCCGGCGCTCATCAGCTTGTCCATGAAGCCGCCGCCCTGGCCGCTGTGTGAGCCGTCGCCGAACACGGTGTCCATCTGCACCGCAGCATCCTTGAACATCAGCGCGCCGGCCTCGGCGATGGCGCTTTCGCCCGGGTCCAGCTCGATCTCCACGAACTGCATTTCATGGCCGACGATGCGGAAGTCGATGTCGTCGGCGCGCTGGCTGCGGCCGCCCGGGCCGGGCAGCGGCGGCGGCGCGCCCTGCGGGGCAACGCTGCCGGCCAGCAGTTCGGGCACCTCGCTGATCGCCATCCAGCCGCTCATGCCCTCGCACCAGACCAATGCCCGCGGGTTGAGGTGGGCGTACTGGCGGGCGGCGGCATCGTCGAGGGGACCGGTGCGGTCGGCCTGGCCGGACGTATGGAAATACCACTGGGTCATGACGGTGTGCCTGGCAGACGGAGGAGGAGATCAGTCTAGAGCGGCCCGGCGTGGGCCGGAGTGGGCCGGAAGTCGTGACCGGCGTCCGAAACCGCGATCTGCCTTCACATCCGGGTGGCCGGATCTTGGTAATGAATGACCGGAATTTGCGACGCTGTTGCTGTACTGCAACAATTGTCTGGTAGCGCCGGTCCACCACCCCTCCCAACACAGCCTAAAACGCCATGTTCCCGAACCGCACTGCCCACGGCCGGTTTCCGTCCGTGCACCCGCTCGTCATCGCCCTTGCCGCCCTGCTGCCATTGACGGCCGCAGCTCAGGACGCCCCCGCCACCAAGGATCCGGTCGCCCTGGACACCCTGCAGGTGACGGCCCAGCGCCGTGTGGAAAACGCCAAGGACGTCCCGGTGTCGATCTCGGCCATCCAGGGCGAGAAGCTCGACGTGCTCGGTTCGGCCGGCGACGACATCCGTTTCCTGTCCGCGCGCGTGCCCAGCCTGAACATCGAATCGTCCTACGGGCGTGCCTTCCCGCGCTTCTACATCCGCGGCCTGGGCAATACCGACTTCGATCTCAACGCTTCGCAGCCGGTCTCGCTGGTGTATGACGACGTGGTGCAGGAAAGCCCGCTGCTGAAGGGCTTCCCGCTGTTCGACCTGGCCGGCGTGGAAGTGCTGCGCGGCCCGCAGGGCACCCTGTTCGGCCGCAACACCCCGGCTGGCGTGGTCAAGTTCGATTCGGCACGCCCGTCGCAGGACGCCGATGGGTACGTCAAGGTGGCCTACGGCAGCTACAACACCTGGAACACGCAGGGCGCCTACGGCGGCCCGCTGACCGACCGCTGGTCGGCACGCGTGTCGGCCCTGTACCAGCGCCGCGATGATTGGGTCACCAACACCCGCGCCAATGCACCGGCGCAGGGCTTTGAAGGCTACGACGAAGCCGCCGCCCGTGTGCAGTTCCTGTACGAAGGCGACGATCTCGAAGCGCTGTTCAACGTGCACAAGCGCAAGCTCAATGGCACCGCGCGCCTGTTCCGCGCCAACATCCTCAAGCCGGGCACCAACCAGCTGGTCGAGAACTTCGACCGCGACGAGGTCTCCACCGATGGCCAGAATTTCTCGGAACTGGAAACCTGGGGCGCCAGCGCGCGCCTGAAGTGGGACCTGGGCCGGGTGACGCTGCACTCCATCACCGGTTATGAAACCGCCGAATCGCTCAACCATGGCGACATCGACGGCGGCTACGGCGCCAGCTTCCTGGGCGCGGGCAACTACGGCCCGGGCAACATCCCGTTCGCCTCCGAGTCGGCCGACGGCCTGCCGCACCACCGCCAGTGGACCCAGGAATTCCGCATCGAATCCAACGAATGGGGCCGCTTCGACTGGCAGGCGGGGCTGTTCTACTTCGATGAAGATGTCACCATCGACAGCTTCAACTACGACTCGCTGGCGCCGGGCAATCCGCAGAACGGCCATGCCGTGCAGAGCCAGCGCAACAAGGCCTGGGCGGCGTTCGTGTCCGGCGATTTCGACGTGACCGAGCGCTTCAAGCTGCGCGGTGGCGTGCGTTACACGCAGGACAAGAAGGACTTCAGCGCCAGCGTGCTGCAGGCGGTGCCGTTCGGTACGCCGGTCAGCGGCCCGTACCTGGCCAACACCGACGTCAACGACGTCAGCTGGGACCTGAGCGGCGTCTACCAGATCACCGACAACCTCAACGCCTACGCACGCGTGGCCAAGGGCTTCCGCGCGCCGTCGATCCAGGGCCGGCTGGCCTTCGGTGGCGTCTCCCAGGCCGACTCGGAGAAGGTGATTTCCTATGAAGCCGGCATCAAGGCCGACCTGTTCGACCGTCGCGCCCGCCTCGGCTTCAACGTGTTCCGCTACAACGTCGATGGCCAGCAGCTGATCGCGGTGGGCGGCAGCAACAACACCGCCACCCTGCTCAACGCCGACAAGACCCTGGGCCAGGGCGTGGAACTGGACTTCGAGGCGTACCTCACCGACCACGTGCTGCTCACCCTGGGCAGCAGCTACAACGACACCGAGATCAAGGACCGCGATCTGGCGGTGGCGATCTGCGGTGGTGGCTGCACCATCACCGACCCGACCACGGTCATCGACGGCGCCACCTTTGCCTTGGTCAACGGCAATTCGCTGCCGCAGGCGCCGAAGTGGATCCACAACCTGACCCTGCGCGCCGGTTTCCCCATCAACGACGCCAGCGAGCTGTACGTCTACACCGACTGGGCCTACCGCAGCCCGGTCAACTTCTTCCTGTACGAGTCGCCGGAGTTCCGCAGCCGCTCGTCGCTGGAGGGCGGCCTGCGCCTGGGCTACAACTGGGATTACGGCCAGTACGACGTGGCCGTGTACGGCCGGAACCTGACCGACCAGGTGCGCGTGGTGGGGGCGATCGACTTCAACAACCTCACCGGCTTCCTCAACGAACCGCGCACGTTCGGCGTGGAATTCACCGCGAAGTTCTGATGCACGTCATGCGGTAGGTGCCCACCGTTGGTGGGCACGCCCCTGAAAACGAAAACGGCGCGGAGAAATCCGCGCCGTTTTCCGTCATCCGCGGTAGAGCCGACCGTTGGTCGGCTGCCCAACGCGCCTACAACGCGCTCTCGGGCCGTACCTTCAACACCGCTTCCTCGGCCGCGCAGTCGCGGCTGGAATGCAGCCCGGCCTTGCGCGCGGCAACGATCTCCTTGCGTGCAGCCAGCAGATCCTTGTTGAACGCGGCGTTGTCATGCAGGCGTGCCACGGCCGCTGCGCCCATGAAGCGACCTTCCAGGATGTCGCTCTGCCAATGCACGTTGCACACCAGGCGGCTTTCACCGTAGTTGCGGCCGCGCAGCTGGATCGCATCGGCGCGATCGGGCGCGATCTCCGACAGGATCAAGGCCCATGCCCAGCCGATGGAGGTGTGGCCTGACGGGTACGACCCGTTGCCGCGCAGGCCTTCTTCATCCTCGGGCGTGCAGGTGGGTTCGCCGTTGACCATGAACGGGCGCGCGCGCTGGTAGTGCTTCTTGGCGGTGCGCGTGGCCGCACTGGCATCGATCCGGCTGCGCTCCAGCAGGCGGTACAGCGCGGGCGTCTTCACCGCGTCCACGTCCATGTCGATGGCGCAGGAGAACTGGTCGGCACCGGCCGGGAAGCCGAGCTCGGCATCGGTGTGGGCCTGGGCGAAGCGCGGACTGCCACGCAGCGCACGCGCCTCACGGCTGACCTGTTCGTCCAGCGCGAAACCGGCAGAGCCGGCGGCCGGCGGCGCCGGTACCAGCGCCAGGCTGGCGGGCACCGCGTCGGCCTGCAGGTAACCAACCGCCTTGGTCGTCACCGAGGCCTCCACGGCCGTTATGCGCGCACCGGACGTCGTACAGCCCGCCAACGCCACCAGCACGGCAGCGGTCAGGAAGGGGCGCAGGACGGGGGCGGCGGACGACGACATCGGCTGGTCTCGCAAAGAGGGGAGGTGGCATGATCGCAGCTTCACCCGGGCGCGACAGTGGCCGTTGGTCATGCGGCCAGATCCGGCACGCCCGGCAGTCGGATGACGGAAACCCGCTACCGGTTCACGGAATTGAACCGCCGCGCGACACAGCTTCGGCGCAGGCGCCATCACTGGTCGTATCTCTATGCAAAAATGCACTGCATCACAACGCGGTAGCGCCGGTCATCAGGGGGATCACTTGCAAGGGAGCAAACGGATGCGAAGCAACGCGGGATCGACGGGCGGTGGACTCGCCCTGGGCTTGATGCTGGCGTGCGGCACCACGCACGCGGCCGATGTGGTGGGCGTGGCGTTCGTGCACGGCACCGGCAAGCAGACCGACGCACGCACGTACTATTGGCAGCCGGACATCATCGACACCGTGCGCCAGGGGCTGCCCAACAGCAGCAACTATACGGTCATCAACTGCGATTTCGGACAGTACATGTGGAAGCCCGAGGCGGCCGGTTGCCTGGCCGGGCAGCTGACCACCTTCATCAACAGCCGTGGCATCACCAAGCTGGTGGTGATCACTCACTCCAACGGCGGCAACGTGGTGCGCTGGATCCTGTCCAACCCCACCTACGACAGCCGCTACCCGAAGATCATCCAAACCATCGGCAAGGTCACCGCGCTGGCACCGTCTTCGGCCGGTACGCCGCTGGCCGATGCCGCGCTCAACGGCAACACCTTCGAGACCTCGGTGGGCTGGCTGTTGGGCTACAAGAGCGACGCCGTGCGCCAGCAGCAGGTGGGCCACATGGCCACCTACAACGCGCAGAACCTGTATGGCACCGCCGGGCGCCCGGCCCTGCCGAAGCCGTTCCGGGCGGTGGTCGGCTCGGACGTGGAGTCGGCGGTGTGGGACAGCAACAGCTACTGCGGCGGGTACGCGCAGAACGTGGGACTGGAGTTCACCCAGAACTGGTTGAACAGCTGCTCGGACGGGTTCCTGGAGTGCAGCAGCCAGAAGGCCGCCGGCACCCTGTGGTTCACCGACAAGGCGCGCACCCAGGGCGCCGAGCCGCTGAGCCACAACCAGAGCCGCCGCGAGTGCTTCGGCCTGGGCACGATCCTGCGCAACGACCTGACCCTGTGAGGAGCACGCCATGACTTCAAGACTGACGATTGCCGCCGCTGTTGCCGCGGCGCTGGTGGCCCTCCCGCTGCACGCCGCGCAGCCGCTGCTGGCCCGCAGCAGCGATCAGCTGGCGCCGCGCGTGGAAGGCGCGCCCCTGCAGGCCGACGGCATCGAGCGGGCCCCGGTGAGTTTTGCCTGGGCACTGGACCCCACTGCAACGTTGACCGCGCCTGCGCCTTTCGTGGCCAGCAGCCGCAGCTACTGGGAAATGGTGGACGCGGCCACCCTGCAACGCGGCCTGGACCTGCCGCTGACCGCACCGGATGCGGTGATCCAGGTCAGCCCGGCGCCGGGTGCCCGCGCGCTGGCCCCGCAGCAGTGGCAGGTGCGCGACCCGGCCGGCACGCTGGCGGTGGACAAGGTCGTGGATGACCAGCAACTGCGTGCGGCCGGCATGGCAGTGGGGCAGGGCAGCGCCATGGTGCGCACCGGGCGCAGTGCCGCGGTGGGTACCTACCGTCTGCAGAGTGCCCAGGCGCAGGGCCGCTACGTGGTGCAGGTGCTGGAGCCCAACAGCACGGTGGCGTTGCAGTTGCAGGCCAGTCGCCAGCAGGTGCTGGCCGGTGGCAGCGTGGAGCTGAGCGCGCGGTTGGTGGATGACCGTGGCACGGCCACGCTGGCCGGCGCCACGCCGGCCGCGCGCACCTTGCCGGCCGGCGGCGAGGCGTTGCTGGTGGCCCCGGATGGCCGCAGCTGGCCGGTGCCGCTGGTGGCCGGCAAGGACGGCCTGCGCGCACGCGTGACGATTCCGCAGGACATTGGCCCGGTACAGGGGCTGTGGGAACTGCAGGCCTTCGTCAGCGCCAACGGGGTGCAGCGCGATGGCAAGGTGGCCTTCGCGGTGGCCCAGCCCACCGCGCGCTTCACCGGCCAGGCCGAGGTGGACCTCGCCCGCCGCACGGTGATGTTGCCGCTGCAGATAGGTGCGCCCGGTCGCTACGAGGCGCGCGGCACGCTGTACGCCACCGGCCCGGACGGCCAGCTGCGGCCGGTGGCACAGGCGCACAGCGCAGCGTGGTTCGACCGCGCCGGCGCGGGTGCCATCGCGCTGCCCTTCGCCAGCGTGGCGTTGCCACGCGGGTATGCGGCTCCGTTCGAGCTGCGCGACCTGCAGCTGCAGGACCAGGGCCGGATGGCCCCGATCGAGTCACGCGCGGTGGCGTTGAAGTTCTAGGCGGTAGAGCCACCCCATGGGTGGCTGCGCGCCCTATCCCGCGAACGCGCTCAGCCGACCCTTATGCTCCACCACCTGGATCGGGCCGCCGAACACGTCCGACAGCGGCGCGTCGCGCAGCAGGTCGTCGCGGGGGCCATCGGCGATGATCCGGCCGCCGCGCAGCAGCACCACCCGCGCGATCTCCGGAATGACCTCCTCGATGTGATGGGTCACCAGCACCAGGGTGATGCCTTCGGCGGCCAGCCGGCGCATGGTGGCGGTCAGGTGCTGGCGGGCGATCAGGTCCAGCCCGGTGGACGGTTCGTCCAGCAGCAGCGCCTGCGGCCGGTTGACCAGCGCCCGGGCGATGAGCACGCGTCGGGTTTCACCGGCCGACAGCTCGGCATAGCCCCGCGCCAGCAGCGGCAGCGCCCCGGTCAGAGCCAGGGTTTCACGCACGCGCTGCCGCATGTCCTCGTTGACCTCGCGGAAGGCCGGCACCACGAAGCTGGCGAAGAAGCCCGACAGCACGGCTTCTTCCACGGTCAGCCCCGGAATGTCGGCCAGGTTGCTGCTCAGATCGCCGGTGACGATGCCCAGCTGCGAGCGCAGCCGGTCCACCTGCCAGCGGTTCTGGCCCAGCACCCGCACCGCCACGCGGCCGTCGGCATGCGCCAGCGGGTACAGCTCGCGGGTAATCAGCTTGATGAAGGACGACTTGCCGCAGCCGTTGGGGCCCAGCAGCGCGGTGTGCTGGCCCTGGGCGATGCGCAGGCTGAGGTCGTGCAGGGCCCGGACCTGGCCGCGGATCACGCAGGCACGGTCCAGCTCGATCAGGGGGACATTGGCGGCCAGGGGCGCCGAAGAGGCTGCGACTGTCATGACTGCGGGGGCATGCTCACGAAGGAGGAAAACAACTGAATGACTGCGCAAAAATCGCACCAGACGGATGAAGTTTGCAACTGCAGGCCCCATCATGTCCGAAGGTGTACCTGTTCCCTTGCTGGCCGTCCGCGGCCTGGAGTCCTGCGATGCTCGATACGCTCCTCAACTTCCTGACCGGCGGTGTCGTCGGCCTCGGCTGGTGGGGCATGGCACTGGTGCTGCTGGTGTTCACCCAGCTCACCATCTTCGCCGTCACCCTGTACCTGCATCGCAGCCAGGCGCACCGTGGCGTGGATTTCCACCCGGTCATCGCGCATTTCTTCCGCTTCTGGACCTGGCTCACCACCTCCATGATCACCAAGGAGTGGGTGGCCATCCACCGCAAGCACCACGCCAAGGTGGAAACCGACGAAGACCCGCACAGCCCGGTCACCAAGGGCATCGGCATGGTGTTCTGGCGTGGCGTGGAGCTGTACCGCGAAGCCCGCGCGATGCGCGCGGACATTGAGCAGTACGGCCGCGGCGCACCGGACGACTGGATCGAACGCACGCTCTACACCCCGCACGCCAACCTCGGCCCGGTCGCGCTGCTGGCCATCAACAGCCTGCTGTTCGGCCTGCCGGGCGTTGCCCTGTGGGCGATCCAGATGGCGTGGATCCCGTTCTGGGCCGCCGGCGTGGTCAACGGCCTGGGCCACTGGTGGGGCTACCGCAACTTCGAATCGGCCGACACCTCCACCAACCTGACCCCGTGGGCGTTCTGGATCGGCGGTGAAGAGCTGCACAACAACCACCACGCCTTCCCCAGCTCGGCCCGCTTCTCGATGCGCCGCTGGGAGTTCGATATCGGCTGGGCCGCCATCCGCGGCCTGCAGGCCGTGCGCCTGGCCAAGGTGCTGCGCGTGGCGCCGTCCATGGACGTGCGCCCGAACATCGCCGTGCCGGATGCTGAAACCCTCAAGGCGCTGCTGTCGCACCGCTTCCAGGCCATGACCGACTACCAGCGCAACGTGTTCGTGCCGGCCCTGCGCGAAGAGGCGGCGATGGCCGGTGCCAAGCTGCGCAAGCTGCTGCCGCGTCGCATGCGCCGCGGGCTGGTCAACGATGGCCGCTGGCTCAAGCCGGACTGCCGCGCCCAGCTCAGCACCTGGGTGGAACAGCGCCCGCGCATCCGCGTGCTGGTCGAACACCGCGCGCGTCTGGCAGCCTTGCTGGAAGCGCGGGGCAACGATGCCGCCGAGCGCCTGAAGCTGCTGCAGGCATGGTGCCACGAGGCCGAAGCCAGCGGCATCGCCGCGCTGCAGGCCTACGCCGCCCGCCTGAAGGGCTACGCGCTGACGGCGCACTGACCGGTGCGTCCGGGCGTGATGAAGCGTGAAAAACGCCGCCCTGTGCGGCGTTTTTCCTGCGTGGCCCTGCTGATGGCCGCCGGCATGGCGCAGGCGCAGGTGGCCGACACCGGCAGCTACCTGCAGCGCATGGATACCGACGGCGATGGCCGGGTCAGCATCGAGGAATACGTGCAGTGGATGATGTACGCCTTCGAGCGCATGGACCGCAATGCCGATGGCGTGCTCAGTGCCGACGAACTGCCCGGCGGCAAGGGCGCCCCGATCACCCGCGAACAGCAGCGGCAGACCCTGGTGCAGCGTTTCCACAAGCAGGATGCCAACGGCGACGGGTACCTGAGTGCGAAGGAACTGGCCGCGCCGCCGCGGTGAGCGTGACGTTCGGACAGGCAGCGGTTCACCGGGGGACGGCTTAGAATCGCGCCATGCCTGAACTGCCCGAAGTAGAAACCACCCGCCGCGGCCTGTCCCCGCACCTGGAAGGCCGCCGCGTGCATGGCGTGATCCTGCGCCGGCCGGACCTGCGCTGGCCCATTCCCGATGAGATCGGCGCGCTGCTGCCCGGCCAGGCGATCGAGGGCGTGCGCCGCCGCGCCAAGTACCTGCTGTTGGATACCGCCATCGGCAGCGCCCTGCTGCACCTGGGCATGTCCGGCAGCCTGCGCGTGTTGCCCGGCGATACCCCCGTGCGCGCGCACGACCACGTCGACATCAGCCTGGACAATGGCCGCCTGCTGCGCTTCAACGATCCGCGCCGGTTCGGCAGCCTGCTGTGGCAGCCCGCCGGGGAAACCCATGAACTGCTGGCCGGGCTGGGTCCGGAGCCGCTGGAGGAGGCCTTCAACGGCGATTACCTGTTCCAGCGCAGCCGGGGGCGCAAGGCACCGGTGAAGACCTTCCTGATGGACCAGGGCATCGTGGTCGGGGTGGGCAACATCTACGCCGCCGAAAGCCTGTTCATGGCCGGCATCAACCCGCTGCGCGAGGCCGGGAAGATCTCCCGCGGACGCTACCAGCGCCTGGCCGATGCCGTGAAGCAGATCCTGGCCTACGCCATCACCCGCGGCGGCACCACCCTGCGCGATTTCATCAACCCGGACGGGGCGCCGGGCTATTTCGAGCAGGAACTGCTGGTCTACGGCCGTGAAGGCGAGCCGTGTCGCCAGTGCGGCCGGCTGCTCCGCCACGCCACCATCGGCCAGCGCGCCAGCGTCTGGTGCGGCTACTGCCAGCGCTGACCCCTCGCACGCCCGTCGCCTTGGCGGCGGTATAGTCCGCCCAACGTCACCGGCGGGGGGGGGCGATGGACGAAGCACCGGATATCACCGTATGGCTGGATTCAGCCCGCGCGGGCGACCGCGCTGCCCTGGACCGGGTGCTGACCCTGCTCTACCAGGAGCTGCACAGCATGGCCCGGCGCCAGTTGGCCGGCCAGCAGGGGCGCACGCTGGATGCCACCTCGCTGGTCCACGAGTCCTACCTGAAGCTGCTCGGCGCACGCGGTGCGGCCCGTTTCGAGGACCGCGCGCACTTTTTCGCCTATGCCGCCTCGGCCATGCGCAGCGTGGTCGTGGATTACGCGCGCAACCGGCTGGCGCGCAAACGCGGGGGCGACCTCAAACGGGTGGACCTGCCCGAGAACAGCAGCAGCGGCGTGCGCCTGGATGAAGACCTTCTGGCGCTGGATGTGGCGCTGGCGCGGCTGCAGGCCGTGGACGCCCACCTGGCCAAGGTGGTGGAGCTGCGCTATTTCGCCGGGTTGTCCGAACAGGAGATCGCCGACCTGTGCCAGCGCTCGGAACGCAGCATCCGCCGCGACTGGCAGAAGGCGCGCATGTTCCTGCTGGCCTCGGTGCGCGACGACTGAACACGGCGGGCAATGACGGTCCCGCGTGGCGGCGCGGGCGGTGGTACATCGTTCGGGGAGCAGATCGATGGAAGCGTCGCGCTGGCGGCAGGTGTCTTCGCTGCTGGACCAACTGCTGGAACTTGCCGACGGGCCGCGTGCGCAGCGGCTGGCGCAGCTGCGCCTGGCTGATCCGACGCTGGCCGACGACCTGGAGCGCCTGCTGGAACACGAGCGCGCCAGCCACGAGTTCATGGCCCAGCCGTTGTGGACCGCCGCCCCGCAGGACAGCCGTGCCGGCACGCTGATCGGGCCGTATCGGCTGCTGCGCGCGCTTGGCGAGGGCGGCATGGGTGAAGTCTGGCTGGCCGAACGCGCCGATGGCCTGTACCAGCGCCAGGTGGCCCTCAAGCTGCTGCGCAGTGGTTATGCAGACCCGGGCCTGCGCCAGCGCTTCAGCCGCGAGCGCGACATCCTGGCGCGGCTGCAGCATCCCAACCTGGCCGAACTGCTCGATGCCGGCGTCGACCTGCAGGGCCAGCCTTACCTGGCGCTGGCGTACGTGGAAGGCGAACCGATCACCGACTACTGCCAGCGGTTGCAGCTGCCGCTGGAACGCCGTCTACAGCTGATGCTGCAGGTGTGCGCCGTGGTCACCCACGCGCACGCCAACCTGATCGTGCACCGCGACCTGAAGCCCTCCAACATCCTGGTCACCGCCCACGGCGAAGTGAAGCTGCTCGACTTCGGCATCGCCAAGCTGCTTGACGCCCCGGAGAAGCGCGACGACGCCCAGCACCCGGCCACCGAGGCGCGCGCGTTCACCCTCCACTACGCTGCCCCCGAACAGGTACGTGGCGAACCGGTCACCACGCTCACCGATGTGTACTCGCTGGGTGTGGTGCTGTTTGAAGTGATCACCGGGCGCAAGCCCTACCGGTTGCGCCGACACAGCGACGCCGAATGGGAGCGCTCGATCCTGGAGGTGACCGCGCCGCGCGCCTCGGTGGTGGTGCTGCGCGGCAGCGGCGGGAGTCCGGCCACGCTGGCCGATCGGCGGCTGGCCCGGCGCCTGCGCGGCGATCTGGACACCCTCCTGCTCAAGGCGCTGCAGAAGGAGCCGGCACAGCGCTATGCCTCGGCCGAAGCGCTGGCGCAGGACCTGCGCCGCTTCCTGGAAGGCCGCCCCATCCACGCGCGACCGCAGCGCACGCTGTACCGCCTGCGCAAGTACATCGGTCGGCACCGCTGGGGCGTGGCGGTGGGCTCGCTGGGGGCCGTGGCGCTGGCCGGCCTGGCGGTGGTGGCGCTGTGGCAGATGCAGCAGGCCCGGCGCGAAATCGCCCGCGCCCAGGCCATGCAGGAGTTCACCGTGGGCCTGTTCGACCGCGCCGCCGGCGCACGCCATGGCAGCTTCGACGTGCGCCAGTTGCTGGCCACCGGGCAGCAGCGCGGCGAGGCCGAACTGGCCGACCAGCCGTTGTCGCTGGCCGATCTGCAGGGCGTGATCGGACGTCTGCGGATCGGCATGGGCGACTATCAACTTGCGCTGCAGACGCTGGATCGCCAGCGCGCACTGCTGGAGCAGGCCGGCGAGGTGCCGCCACCGCTGCAGCTGGAAGCGGTCACCCAGCGCGGACGCGCGCTGCGCATGCTGGGCCGCTCGCGTGAGTGCGTGGCGCACATGACCCCGATGCAGTCGTTGGCCGCGCAACAGCGCAGCGCGCTGCCCGGCCTGGTGGCCGAGTACCACGCCCAGCTGGGCCGCTGCCAGCAGCTGTTGGGCTACCGCGACGAAGCGCGCACGGCCTTCGCGCTGTCGCTGGCGGTGCGCCGCGAGGTGCTGCACGACACCGCCGGCACTGCCGAGAGCCTGTCGGACCTGGCCGCGCTGGACAGCGACGACGGCCGCCCGCAGGCCGCCCTGGCCGGCTACCAGCAGGCGCTGCAGCTGCTGCAGCTGCGGGCCGGTGAGCGCCTGCCGCAGCTGATTGTCGTGCGCCGCCACCTGGGTGAAACCCTCGCCGCGCAGGGTGACCTGGCGGCTGCCGAGCAGACCCTGCGCATCGCCTGGTCCGACGCGGTCAGCCTGTACGGGCCGGACCACCCGGAGACCCTGTCGATCCGGCGCCTGCGTGGCGTGCTGGCCCTGCAGCGCGGCGACCTGCGCCAGGCGGACGCGACCCTGCAGCAGGTCCATCGCCTGACCCGGCTGGCGCTGGGCGAGCAGCACCGCGACACCGGCCTGAGCTGGCACGCGCTGGGCCTGCTGGCGCTGGAGCGCGGTGACAGCAATGAGGCCGTGGTCGATTTCGAGCATGCCGTGGCGATCTGGCGGCAACCGGACTGCGTGCGGTTGCTGCCGCAGGGCCTGTACGACTACGGCAGTGCCCTGGCCCAGGCCGGGCGCTGGCAGGACGGGTTGGCCGCCCTGCATGAAGGCCGCCAATGGCAGGCCGCGCAGCGCGGCGACCAGGATCCGTCGGTGCAGCAGGCCGACCTGCGGATGGCCGAGATCACCAGTGCCTACGGCGACCCGCGCCAGGCCGGCGACCAGCTGGCGCAGTTGATGCTGCGCCACCGCCAGGGCGGTGCCGAGGCCATGGCCGGGCAACAGGCCCTGCAGCTGGCCTGGGGCCGCAACCTGGTCCGCATGGGGCAGGACGTGGAGGCCGAGCGCGTGCTGCTGGCGGTGGCCGACAGCCGCGCGCTGGACCCTGCCAGCACCGCCGTGCGCGGCCAGGCGCGCACCCGCCTGGCCGCGCTCCACTGCGCGCAGACGCCGCTGCGTAGCCGCGAGGCGCTGCTGCGGCTGCAGGGCCAGGCCCGGGTGCAGTGGCCGCAGGGCGGCGCCGCGCTGCGGGACATCGACCAGGCGCTGCAGGACTGCGCCAGTGCGACGCTGGCCACCGCCCGCTGAGCGGCGGGCTGGCTGAACGCCACGCGCGCGCCACCTCGGCGATTTAACGTTCGCCTGCCTATGATGTCCGGCCCTTTCCTGCCAGTGCTGCCTGCATGCAACGTCGCGACTTCATCCGCAATGCCTCCCTGGCCTTGGCCGCGATCGGCTTTCCGGCGCTGCCGGCCTGCGCCGCGCAGGGCAGCCAGGTGGGCCTGCGCCGGCTCGGCCAGCCGCAGCCGTTCGATTTCGCCACCCTCAAGGGCCAGGCGCGCGCGCTGTCGCAGGCCGCCTACCAGACCCACAAGCGCACGTTGCCCGGGCCGCTGGAAGCGCTGGACTGGGACCAGTACCAGTCCATCAGCTACCGCCAGGACCATGCGCTGTGGGCCGACAAGCCCGGCAAGTACCAGGCCAAGTTCTTCCACCTGGGCCTGTACTTCCATTCCCCGGTGCGCATGTACGACGTGGTGGATGGCAAGGCGCAGGAACTGGCCTACGACCCGGCCGCGTTCGATTACGGCAAGAGCGGGTTGAAGGGCAGCCACCTGCCGGCCGACTTGGGCTTTGCCGGCTTCCGGCTCAATACCCGCCAGGACACCAACCGTGATTTCGCCGCGTTCCTGGGCGCCAGCTACTTCCGCGCCGTGGGCAAGGAAGGCCAGTACGGCCAATCGGCGCGTGGCCTGGCCATCGACACCGGCATGGGCAAGCCCGAGGAATTCCCGGACTTCATCGCCTATTACCTGGAACAGCCGGCCGCCGATTCCAACACCCTGGTGGTGTATGCGCTGCTGGATTCGCCCAGCGTGGCCGGCGCGTACCGCTTTGCCATCACCAACGGCGACACCCTGCTGATGGACATCGACTGCGCCCTGTACCCGCGCAAAGCCATCGAGCGGCTGGGCATCGCCCCGTGCACCAGCATGTACCAGGTGGGCGAGAACGACCGCCGCATGGCCTGGGACTGGCGCCCGGAAATCCACGACACCGATGGCCTGTCGATGTGGACCGGCAGCGGCGAGTGGATCTGGCGCCCGCTGTGCAACCCGCACAACCTGCGCTTCAACATGTTCGTGGACAACAACCCGCGCGGCTTCGGCCTGCTGCAGCGCGACCGCAACTTCGACCACTACCAGGACGACGGCGTGTTCTACGAGAAGCGCCCGTGCGTGTGGGTGGAACCGAAGGGGCAGTGGGGCAAGGGCTCGGTGCAGCTGGTCGAGATCCCCACCGTGGACGAAACCTTCGACAACATCGTGGCGTTCTGGAACCCGGAGGCCAAGCCGCAGCCGGGCCAGGAGCTGTTGCTGGGCTACCGCCTGTACTGGGGCGCGCAGCCGCCGGCCCGCACGCCGCTGGCGCATTGCGTGGACAGCCGCAACGGGTTGGGCGGGGTGATCGGCAAGAAGCGGGCGTATTTCTCGTGGCGCTTCGCGGTGGATTTCGAAGGCGGCGAACTGGCCGCGCTGATCGACAAGGGCGAGGTGGAAGCGGTGGTCCAGGCCAGCCGCGGCCGCGTGGAGATCGTCTCGGCGCGCCCGTTGCGCGAGATCAAGGGCTACCGCGCCATGTTCGACCTGGTCCCGCCCGATGATTCCACCGACCAGATCGACATCCGCCTGTACCTGCGCAGCGGCGGCAAGACGCTGACCGAAACCTGGCTGTACCAGTACAGCCCGCCGCCGAAGGGCGCGCCGGAGCGCACGCTGTACTAGGTGGTTTGGGATTGCAGGGCTTGCAGCCCTGCACCTGCTTCAATCAACTTCAACTTCAACGTCAAAAGCTGGCTTTCCGTGGGATGGCGGGGTGGGTCCGGTCGAGGGGGACGCCGTAAACCCATCCATGGGGGCTTGGTCGCGCCATCCGTGGCGCTCACACCCCCTCAACCGGACCCACCCCGCCTTCGACCGACCTCCGCGATCTGTCGGAGCACGGGGTCGGATCCCGTTGCTGCGCAACGGGCTCTGACCCCAGATGAATTTCGATATCTGACAGATGTGCCGACCAACGGTCGGCACCCACCAACAGCCGCGTGAACCTGTCAGAGGTGGGGCGGTGTGGGTGGGCAGGCCCGTTGGCGCCATGGATGGCGCCATCAAGCCCCCATGGATGGGTTTACGGCGTGTCCTGACCACCCACACCGCCCCGCCATCCCACGGAATGCCGCTCTTGCGTTGGCCGTTGCCGTCGCATTGAGCAGGCGCAGGGCTGCAAGCCCTGCAAAAGAACCACCACCTACAGAGGCAGGGGCGCCTGCGCCGGATCGATCCGGCCCTCACCGCGGGTGATTTTCTTGAACTCGGCCCGGCTCACCGACACATAGCGCTCGTTGCCGCCAATCTCCACCTGCGGGCCGTCCTGTACCGCATGGCCGTGCTCGTCCACCCGCACGGTCATGGTGGCCTTCTTGCCGCTGTGGCAGATCGTTTTGATCTCCTGCATCTCGTCGGCCCAGGCCAGCAGGTACTGGCTGCCTTCGAACAGCTCGCCGCGGAAATCGGTGCGCAGCCCGTAGCACAGCACCGGAATGCGCAGCTGGTCGACCACCTCGCTGAGCTGCCAGACCTGGCTGCGGCTCAGGAACTGCGCCTCGTCGACCAACACGCAGCCGAGCCTGCCGTGGGCCTCCAGGTCCTGCGCAATCAGCCGCTGCAGATCGGTATCGCGATCGAAGGCCACGCCGTCGGCCTTCAGCCCGATCCGTGAGGCCACCACGCCCCGCCCGGCGCGGTCGTCCAGGCGCGGGGTCAGGATGGCCACGCGCATGCCCCGTTCCCGGTAGTTGTGCGCCGACTGCAGCAGCGTGGTGGTCTTGCCGGCGTTCATCGCCGAATAATAGAAATAGAGCTTGGCCATCGGCCAATTCTAGACGCCCGGCCGGCTCCCGTGGCTGCCCGGCGGGGCCGGCGGACGCAATCGTCCGCCGCGGTCCGGCCCTCCGACCTGGCCGGGCGGCCCGGTACAATGCTCCTCCCCCGGAGATGGCATGCACGGTCTCAACCCCCCCCAAAGCGCTGCAGTGCTGCACTGCGAAGGTCCTCTACTGGTGCTCGCCGGCGCCGGTAGCGGCAAGACGCGCGTGATCGTGGAAAAGATCGCCCAGCTGATCGCGACCAAGCGCTACCCCGCGCGGCGCATCGCGGCGATCACCTTCACCAACAAGTCGGCCAAGGAAATGCGCGAGCGCGTGGCCAAGCGCCTGCACGGCGGGGATGCCGAGGACGTCACCATCTGCACCTTCCATGCGCTGGGGCTGAAGTTCCTGCAGATCGAGCACGCCGCGGTGGGGCTCAAGCGCGGCTTCTCGATCTTCGATGCGGACGACGCCACCTCGCAGGTCAAGGACCTGATGTACGGCGCCAAGCCCGACGACATCGAGGACGTGAAGAACCTGATCTCGCGCGCCAAGAACGCCGGGCTGTCCCCCGAGCAGGCCATGGCGGCGGCGCGCAGCACCCGCGAGAAGGAAGCGGCCAGCGTCTACGAGCGGTACCAGCTGCGCCTGACCGCGTTCAACGCGGTCGACTTCGACGACCTGATCCGGCTGCCGGTGCAGGTGCTGGAAGAGAACCCCGAGATCGCCGTGGCCTGGCGCGAGCGCATCGGCTACCTGCTGGTCGACGAATGCCAGGACACCAACGACGCGCAGTACCGGCTGCTCAAGCAGCTGGCCGGCAGCAAGGGCAACTTCACCTGCGTGGGCGACGATGACCAGTCGATCTATGCCTGGCGTGGCGCGAACCCGGAAAACCTGCAGCAGATGGCGCGCGACTACCCGGCGCTGGAAATCATCAAGCTGGAGCAGAACTACCGCTGCTCCAACCGCGTGCTGCGCGCGGCCAACGCGCTGATCGCCAACAACCCGCACGAACACTTGAAGAAGCTGTGGAGCGATCAGGCCGACGGCGAGCGCATCCGGGTGTGGGAGTGCCGCAACAGCGAACACGAAGCCGAAAAAGTGGCGGCCGAGATCTCCTTCCTGGCGACATCGAAGAAGATTCCGTGGAGCGATTTCTGCATCCTGTTCCGCGGCAACTTCCAGTCGCGGCCACTGGAAAAAGCGCTGCAGCTGGTGCGCGTGCCGTACCACATCACCGGCGGTACCGCGTTCCTGGAGCGCCAGGAGGTCAAGGACACGCTGTCATGGCTGCGCCTGCTGGTGAACCCCGACGACGATACGGCGTTCATGCGTGCGGTGCAGTCGCCCAAGCGCGAAGTGGGCGCCGGTACGCTGGCCAAGCTGGCTGAACTTGCCTCGGAGAAAGAGCTGCCGATGGCGCACGCGGCCGAAGCCATTGGCGCGCTGTCGCAGCTGCCACCGCGCGCAGCCAACGGCCTAAGCCGCTTCACCGACATCCTGCGCGACCTGCGCGCGGAAATGCCCAAGCTCAGTTCCGGCGACCTGGTGCGCAAGCTGGTGAAGGAATCCGGGCTGGTCTCCGAACTGCGCAGCGCGTGCAAGGAAGAATCGGTCTACCAGCGTCGGCTGGGCAACCTGGAAGAACTGGCGCAGTGGTTCGAAGGCGGCCCGCGAGGTGCCACCACCGCCGACCTGGCCGCGCAGCTGGCGCTGTTGTCGCGCAACGACAAGGACGACGGCGGCAACCAGGTGCGGATGATGACCATGCACGCCTCCAAGGGCCTGGAATTCCCGTACGTGTTCATCATCGGCTGCGAGGATGGCGTGTTGCCGCACCAGGTCAGCCTGGACGAAGGCAACCTGCAGGAAGAGCGGCGTCTGTTGTACGTGGGTATCACCCGCGCCAAGGTGCAGCTGTGGATGAGTTACAGCAAGCTCACCCGCAAGTTCGGCGAGCACGTGCGGCTCAAGCCGAGCCGGTTCTTCGATGAAATTCCGGCCGAGGAAATGCAGCGCGACGGCGCCGACCCGGTCGCCGATGCCGCGCGCAAGAAGGAGCGCGCAAGCGCGGGCCTGGCCGCGATCCAGGCCTTGTTCGACTGACCCACCGCACGGGTAGAGCCGACCGTTGGTCGGCTGCCCGAAGCGCGTCGGTTGCCCTATCCCGGCTCGAAGAGCAGCCGACCAACGGTCGGCTCCACCTCGTTCCGGCAGCCGACCAACGGTCGGCTCTACCGTGTTCGGTGCGCGCATTGCACAATCGGTGTATCGCTTTCCACCGGTACCCGCATGTCCGCCGTGATCCAGACCGAACGCCTGCACCTGCGCCTGATCGTTCCCGATCACGATGCGGCCGACATGCTGGCCCTGCTCAACGAGCCGGGCTTCATCCGCAACATCGCCGACCGTGGCGTGCGCACCCTGGCGCAGGCGCGCGACTACACCGCCGAGCGCGTGCTGGGCAGTTACACCCTCAATGGCTTTGGCATGTACGCGATCATCCGCCGCAGCGACGGCGCGTGGCTGGGCAATGCCGGGCTGGTACGCCGCGATGGATTGCCGGCACCGGGCATCGGCTACGCGTTGCTGGCCCAGTACGAAGGCAACGGGTACGCATTCGAAGCCGCGCGCGGGGTGATGCACTACGCGCGCGACGTGCTGGGGTACACCGACCTGTACGGCATCGTCTCGCCGGACAACCTGCGTTCGGCCGCGCTGCTGCGCAAACTGGGCATGGAAGACCGCGGCGACCTGCTGCTGCCGCCGCCGCATGGTGGGGACGTGGTGCTGCTGTTCGCCACCCCGGGCGCCCCGGCCCCCTGACGCCGACAACCGGCCACACGCCAAGGGGTAGAGCCGACCGTTGGTCGGCTGCCTTTCAGTCTCCCAACTGCGCGCGCAACGCCGCCAACTGTTCCTGCAATTCGGCCACGGTGGCCTCCAGCTGCTGCACGCGCGCTTCCAACGCCGGGCTGCCACCGCCACCGCTCGACGAAGACCCCTTGTAGCTCTCCGCCAACGCCTGCACGTCCACCGGGCCACCCAGCAGGTGCATGTAGCGGTCCTCGCGCTGGCCACTGGCGCGCGGCAGCTGCACCGCCAGCCCGCGCTGGATCATGCGCTCGATGTGGTGGCGCACTTCCTCGGCGTCCTGGAACTGGAACAGGCGCTCGCTGCGGGTCAGCAGCTCGTTCACCGTCTGCGGGCCGCGCAGCAGCAGCAGGCCCACGATGGCCAGCTGTTGCCGGGTCAGGTCCAGCGCACTACCGGCGCGGTGCTCGTAGCGTTCGGCCCGCGAGGAGAACTGCTGGCGGGCCAGGCCCATGCTTTCCAGCTGGCGCAGCGCGTGGTGCACATCGCCGGCCGACAGTGCCATCACCGGCTCGCGGGCGGTCTTCTGGTTGGCGGCCACCTGGGCGGCGTTGACCGTCAGCGGGTAGGCGTCCGGTGTGGTTGCCTCTTTCTCGATCAGGCAACCCAGGGCGCGGGCCTGGGCCGCGCTCAGCACGGGCAGGGCGGGGGTCTGGGTGTCGTCGGTCATGGCGCGCTCCGGGGTGTTTCAGGGGCGTGCAGCATAGCCGAGCCCCGCGGGCGGCATGAACCGGGGCGGACAAGCCGGTAAACTGGCGCGACTTTGTTGCTGGTGATCCCGATGCGCCGTACTGCTGCTGTTTCCCTGTCCGTGCTTGCCTGCGCCGTGATGGCGTTGAGTGCCTGCAAGCGCACCGAAGCCCCGGCCGATGCCGCCCCGCCGGCCGCCGCCGCAGCGCCCGCAGGCGCGCCCGCCGCCAGCGCCGATGCCGCCGCGTCGGCCAACGACAACCTCAACGCGGTGCTGTGGATGCAGCGCGCGCAGGAATACCGGGCCATCACCGAGCAGACCTACCGCGCCGCCGCCGACCACCTGGACAAGGCGCTGAAAGAAGCCAACTGGGACGCGCTGGTGTCCGAAGAGCGCGGCAACGCCGCCAAGGGCCTGAAGCCGGCCGTGGTGCTGGACGTGGATGAAACCGTGCTGGACAACTCGCCCTACCAGGCGCGCCTGGTGCGCGACGGCAAGGAATACGACGAGATGACCTGGGACCAGTGGGTGGCCGAAAAGAAGGCCAAGGCGATCCCCGGCGTGGTCGATTTCGCCAAGGCCGCCAATGCCAAGGGCGTGACCCTGCTGTACATCTCCAACCGCGCCGTGCACCTCAAGGAGGCCACGCTGGCCAACCTGCGCGCCGAAGGCCTGCCGGTGGCCGATGACAGCGTGTTCCTGGGCCTGGGCACCGTGGTGGAAGGCTGCGAGCAGGCCGGCAGCGAGAAGAACTGCCGCCGCCGCCTGGCCGGCCAG
>Ga0233366_1000230_pt1 | contig 22580 bp, 22 predicted proteins | sample ElkDunMinimDraft_23_FD_191536 | JGI IMG/M metagenome (GOLD analysis project Ga0233366, IMG submission 191536) | Fecal eukaryotic communites from dung pellets of Tule Elk in California, USA - Elk Dung C4 | ecosystem: Host-associated > Mammals > Digestive system > Large intestine > Fecal | place...
ATGTATTCAATGTAACGCTGACGCTCCTCTTCGGTGCGCGCGTAACACACGTCATAGATGTTGAAGCTCAGCGCCTTGGTGAGGTTGTTGAAACCCTGCAACCTGAGGCGAGGCAACGGCTTGACCACGGCGGTCGATCCTGTGAGTGGTGGGAAAGGGGGAATTATGGGGCAAAGTGATCGGGGGCGAAACTTGCATTGACACGAGTAGCTGTGCTTTGTTTGCCCTTAACAAATCGGATCGTTAAGCTCGCGGCACATAGCCGTGAATTGTTCATGAGCAAAGGGAGCGCCTCAACCGTGTCAACAGTGCGCCTTGCCGCAAGTCCACTGGCCCTGGATATCGCCACCATCGACCGGTTTCTGGCCCACAGCCATCGTCGCCGCTATCCCGCCCGTACCGATGTCTTCCGCCCCGGAGACCCGGCTGGCACGCTTTATTACGTGATCAGTGGCTCGGTCTCTATAATTGCTGAGGAAGAGGACGACCGCGAGCTGGTCCTCGGCTACTTCGGTTCAGGTGAGTTCGTCGGCGAGATGGGCCTGTTCGTCGAATCGGACCGCCGCGAGGTGATCCTGCGCACCCGCACCCCCTGTGAACTGGCTGAAATCAGCTACGAGCGCCTGCACCAGCTGTTCCTCGGCCCGCTCTCGGCCGATGCCCCGCGGCTGCTGTATGCGCTGGGCCAGCAGATCTCCAAGCGCCTGCTGGACACCAGCCGCAAGGCCAGCCGGCTGGCGTTCCTGGACGTCACCGACCGTATCGTGCGCACCCTTCACGACCTGGCCCGCGAGCCGGAGGCCATGAGCCACCCGCAGGGCACCCAGCTGCGCGTGTCGCGCCAGGAACTGGCCCGGCTGGTTGGCTGCTCGCGTGAAATGGCCGGCCGCGTGCTCAAGAAGCTGCAGACCGACGGCCTGCTGCACGCCCGCGGCAAGACCGTGGTCCTGTACGGCACCCGCTGACGCCCCCAAGGTAGAGCCGACCGTTGGTCGGCTACCCCGCACGTCCCCCGCATGCCGCCTCGCACGCTATCCGACACGCCCCCCGGCCTTTCGCCGGGCCCGGGCTGCCCGGGGGTGCCGGACAGGGGCCGGCACGCCCCTGCCGTTTCCCGGTAGGCTGGGGCCATGGAGCTTGGCAGCGAATTCTATTGGTTCATCCTGATCGGCCTGGGCGCACAGCTGGTCGACGGGGCCCTGGGCATGGCCTTCGGCCTGATCTCATCCTCGATCCTGCTCAGCATGGGCCTGCCGCCAGCGGCGGTCAGCGCGAGCATTCATACCGCGGAGGTCTTCACCACCGGCGCGTCCGGGGTCTCCCACCTGGTGGCCGGCAATGTCGACCGGCGTCTGTTCCTGCGCCTGGCCATTCCCGGCGCGGTGGGCGGGGTCGTAGGCGCGTATGTACTGACCCAGCTGCCCGGGGAGTTCATCCGCCCGCTCATCTACTGCTACCTGCTGGTGCTGGCGATCTTCATCCTGCTGCGCGCGGCCGGGCGGCTGATGCCCGCCCAGGAAGTGAAGCGGGTGCCGGTGCTGGGCTTCTTCGCCGGCCTGCTGGATGCCAGCGGCGGCGGCGGCTGGGGCCCGGTGGCCACCTCCACCCTGCTGGCCCGGGGCGGCCAGGCGCGTACCACCATCGGCACGGTCAACGCCGCCGAATTTGTGGTCACCCTGGCGGTATCGATCACCTTCCTGCTGACCATGGGCCTGCAGTACCTGAACATCGTCGCCGGCCTGCTGATCGGCGGGATGATGGCCGCGCCGGTCGCCGCGCTGTTGGTGAAGCGGGTCAAGGAGCGCTGGGTGCTGGTGGCCGTGGGGGTGCTGGTCCTGGCCATCAGCCTGTTCCAGATCGGCCAGGCGGTGCTGCAGTGGCGCGCGGCCTGAGCCGGTTGCGTCATCCCGTCGGGACGGCGCCATACGCATCCTTGATCGCGTCGGTCAGACCGGGTCGCCCGCTCGATCGACGCAGCCCCAGTTGAGGATCGGCGTACCCGGCGGCAGCACCTGCCGGAAGTGCGCCACCCGCGAGGCCTTGGGGTTCACCACCACCGGCGCCTTGGCGGCCAGCAGCAGCGGCAGGTCGGCGCTGCTGTCGGAGTAGGCAATGGCGATCTCGCCGTAGCCGCGCTCGCGCAACATGCGCATCTTCTCTTCGTTGTGGCAGTGGCGGGTGGCGACCACCGCGCCCAGGCACGGACCCACTTCGGTGCCGATCACAGGCACGCCCTGGTGGGCGACAAAGGTGAGGATGGCGCGGGCCAGCTCCGGCGGCGCGCCGGTCGCCACCACCACCCGGTCGCCCTGGTCACGGTGCTGGGCGAACACGTCCAGCGCCACCGGCAGCAGCCGGCGGCGGATGTCGGCCTCATGGGTGAGCACGTAGCGGTCGATGGCCTTGTTGAGGTCACGCGCGCGGTGCAGGCCGAAGGTGGCGATCCACACATAACCGGAAATGCCGCGGCGGCGGGTGGGCAACAGCGCCACCAGCGGGCCCAGGATCGGGGTGGCCAGCAGCGCGACCAGCAGCCGCAGGGGGTTGCGCTTGATCAGCCAGGCAAACAGGTGGCTGCCCGAATCACCGTCGTAGAGGGTGTGATCGAAATCGAAGACCACCAGCGGGGCGTCGTCGCGCGGCGTTGGGTAGATCGCAGTCATGCGCTGAAGAATAGCTGACGCAGGCCCTCACCGGGCTCTTCCACCCGCATGAACGCCTCACCGACCAGGAAGGCGTGCACGCCGGCATTGCGCATCAGGCTGACGTCGTCGGCACCGAGGATGCCGCTTTCGGTCACCAGCAGCCGATCGCGCGGCACCGCCTGACGCATGTCCAGGGTGGTCTGCAGCGAGACCTCGAAGGTGCGCAGGTTGCGGTTGTTGATGCCGATCAGCGGCACCGGCACCTGGATGGCGCGCTCGAGCTCGTCGATGTCGTGCACTTCCACCAGCACGTCCATGCCAAGCTGCATGGCCAGGTCGGACAGCGCGGCCAGCTGGCGGTCGTCCAGTGCCGCCACGATCAGCAGGATGCAGTCGGCGCCAAGCACGCGCGCCTCGTACACCTGGTAGGCGTCGATCACGAAGTCCTTGCGCAGCACCGGCAGCGTGCACGCGTCGCGGGCCTGCTGCAGGTAGGCATCGCTGCCCTGGAAGAAGTCCACGTCGGTCAGCACCGACAGGCAGCTGGCGCCGCCGAACTCGTAGCTGACCGCGATGTCGGCCGGGTGGAAGTCGGCCCGGATCACGCCCTTGGACGGGCTGGCCTTCTTCACCTCGGCGATTACCGCCGGGTTGCCGGCGGCGATCGAGGCGCGCAGCGCATCGGCGAACCCCCGCACCGGCGGGGCCTGCTTCACGCGCGCGATCAGCGCTTCCAGCGGCACCTGCGCGCGGCGCGCGGCCACTTCTTCGGCCTTGCGGGCCAGGATGGTGTCGAGGATGTCACTCTTGTCGCTCATGTCAGTCAGGGTCCTTCAGGCCGGCCATTATCGGCCAGCCATGGGCAAAGCGTGAAACGGACGGCTCAGCCGTCCGCGCGGATGCGCTGGGTGGCCGCCACGTACTGCGCCATGCGCGAACGGGCACTGCCGTCGGCAATGGCCGCCCGGGCGCGGGCCAGGCCGTCGGCGATGCTGTCGGCCACGCCGGCCACATACAGGGCCGCACCGGCGTTGAGAGCCACGATATCCAGCGCCGGGCCGGGCTGGTTGTCGAGCACCGCGCGCAGCATCGCAATCGACTCGTCGGGGTTGGCCACCTTCAGGTTGCGACTGGCCGACATCGCAATGCCGAAGTCTTCCGGGTGGATCTCGTACTCGCGCACCTTGCCGTCGCGCAGCTCGCCCACCAGCGTGCCGGCGCCCAGCGAGATCTCGTCCATGTTGTCGCGGCCCCACACCACCAGCGCACGTTCGGCGCCCAACTCGCGCAGCACGCGCGCCTGGATGCCGACCAGATCGGGGTGGAACACACCCATCAGCACGTTGGTGGCGCCCACCGGGTTGGTCAGCGGACCCAGGATGTTGAAGATGGTGCGCACGCCCATCTCGCGGCGGACCGGTGCCACCACCTTCATCGCCGGGTGGTGCATCGGCGCGAACATGAAGCCGATACCGGTCTCGGTGATGGCGCGCGCCACCTCATCAGGCCGCAGGTCGATGACCGCGCCCAACGCTTCCACCGCATCGGCGCTGCCGGACTTGGACGACACGCTGCGGTTGCCGTGCTTGGCCACCTTGGCGCCGGCCGCCGCCACCACGAACATCGCGCAGGTGGAGATATTGAAGGTGTGCGAGCCGTCGCCACCGGTCCCCACGATGTCCACCAGGTGGCTCTTGTCGTCCACCGGCACGGCCAACGCCAGCTCACGCATTACCGTGGCCGCGCCGGCAATTTCGCCCACCGTTTCCTTTTTGACCCGCAGGCCGGTGAGGATCGCGGCGGTCATCACCGGCGAGACGTCACCGCGCATCACCTGGCGCATCAGGTCGACCATCTCGTCGAAGAAGATCTCGCGGTGCTCGATGGTGCGCTGCAGGGCTTCCTGGGGGGAGAAGGTCATGCGGGGTCCTTTGTGGTGCGGATGCGGCGCGCTCAGCGCTGCAGGAAGTTCTTCAGCAGGGCGTGGCCATGCTCGGTGAGGATCGATTCGGGGTGGAACTGCACGCCTTCGACCGGGTGCTCGCGGTGGCGCAGGCCCATGATTTCTTCGATGCTGCCGTCCTCGTTCTCGGTCCAGGCGGTCACTTCCAGGCAGTCCGGCAGCGTGGTCTTGTCCACCACCAGCGAGTGGTAGCGCGTGGCCTGGTAGCGGTCCGGCAGGCCAGCGAACACGCCGCGGCCCTCATGCCGGATCGGCGAGGTCTTGCCGTGCATGATGTTCCCCGCACGGATCACATCGCCGCCGTAGACCTGGCCGATGCTCTGGTGGCCCAGGCACACGCCGAGGATCGGCGTGGTCGGGCCGAGCCGGCGGATCAGCTCCAGCGACACGCCCGCTTCGTTGGGCGTGCACGGGCCGGGCGAGATCACGATGCGCTCGGGGGCGAGCGCGGCGATCTCATCGACGCTCAAGGCGTCGTTGCGCACCACCTTGACCTCGGCGCCCAGCGTCTGCAGGTACTGCACGAGGTTGTAGGTGAAGCTGTCGTAGTTGTCGAGCATCAACAACATGGTCAGGGTCCGTCTTGAATGAGGAAAATGGCGTACACGTTTTCCGTGTACGTGATGGGCGCGGCGGTGAGCAGTTCGCCGCCCGACGACGCGCGATAGCGCGATCCGGTCACGGCCACCTTGTCCAGCGTTGTGCTTTCTCCACCGGAGCCGAAGCCATCCCGGCCGGGCGTGCCCCAGGTGCCGGCATGCACGCCATAAGCGAAGTTCGGCGCGACGTCGGAAATGCTGTACAGGCCGGTGATCTTCGTGCCGTAGGCGCCAGCCAGGCCCTTGGCCGATTCGCGCGTCTTCGCCGCGGCCTCGGCCTTCAGTTCGCCACGCAGGCGGCTTTCACCCGAATACGTGGGTTCAGCGGTACTGACCTGGACCTCGCGGCTGGCCTTCAACTCGCCCAGGAAGGCTTTCAGCGCCTGCGCGTCCGGGAATTCGGCCTTCAGGTCGCGCCGGGCGGCGGTGCCGTTGAACACCTCCTCATCGTTGCGATAGCGCGTAGAGGGCGCGATGCTCAGGTTGGCGGCGCGCACGCTGCCGTCGATGGCGCCATGCCGGGCAAACAGCTGCAGCACCCGCTCGGCGTTGGCCTGTACGCGGGCGCGGGCGGTGTCGGTCTGCATGTCGATCGATTCCAGCGCCACCTTCACCGTGAAGCGGTCCGGCATCACCGCGCGGGTGGCACTGCCCTTGACCAGCAGATGGGGCTGCGAGGGAATGGTGTTGGCCTGCGCCCATGCGGGCCCGGCCACCGCGGCCAACGTCGACGACAACAGCAATGCGCTCAGCAGCTTCATGCGGTGTTCCTTGTCTTTGGTCAGGAAGGGGGGCCGTGTATGACGGTCGATGAACAGACAAGCCGGATCCGCAGCGACAGCGCATGCGCCCCCCTGCCGCACGCAGCCGGAGGCCGCGTCGGGGAACAAGCACTTTCCTGGGATACGCCATGGTGCAGCACTGCATCAGCTCCTGTTTGAGGGAGCCGCCGTGCCGGGGAGCGTTGAACTGGATCTTGCCCGCCGATACGGCGGCAAGGCGCGGTCCGGGACCGCGACGACCTGCCGCTTCCTATTGGAAGCGCCACCACTTGGCTACGTTGTTCAGCGCGGTGCAGGTCATGGGATAGCTCTGAGGTTTCAAGCGGATGCAGAGGCCCTGAGGGGCCGTTGCGGCGTACGCGGCTAAGCGTATCAGATCCCGGCTGCCGGGGCGCGGAGGATGCGGGCAGGTCCAGATCGGGGCATGGAATTCAGGGGCAGCGGCACGGGTGACGCAATTGCCACGGCAATGATGGGGCTGCGTCCCAGAGCAGCGGATTGACCCCCGCTGGTCTGTGGCCCGCCCTGCAATTACCGACCTGCGCAGTTGAGGCCGCCATTCCTGACCGCCACCCTTCCCCGCAGTTTCAGCAGCATAGGAGCGCCAGGATGGCGCGAGTGTTCGTCGTGGGCGACGGACTCAGCAGTGGCGGCAGTGTGGTCACCGGTTCGCCGTTCACCGATATCGACGGGCAGCCCATGGCCCGCGTGGGCGACCGCACCCTCTGCCCGGCGCACGGCCCGGGGACGATCATTACCGGCGATGGCACGCTGATTGTGGATGGGAACGCGGCGGCCCGACATGGGGACTGGGTGAGTTGTGGGTGCCAGTTGATTGCGGGGCGGCAGTCGTCGGTGTTTGTGGATGAGGGCGCCTCCCCAGCCGGAACTGCTCCCACACCACGGCGCGAAGCACCGCCCCGACCATACGCCGCCACTCAACCAGCGCCGGCTGCCTCCTCAACACCGTCCCGCTTTGGCCGGCGTCCGCCGGCAGGCGCCGCTTGCTGGGCCAATGACCACAGCATCAGGGTCTCCGCAAACGCACACGGCCGCTATTACCACGTCTATGGCCCTGGTGGAGTCGCTCGAACCTTCAGCTTTGAGCGTCGATTCAACATCGCCATTCCCCTACGCAGCAACGGCGATGTTGAAGTAATCGTGAAGCTCAAGATCGCGCTTCCGGAGAGCACCCAGCCGCCGAGCGTCACGGAAGCAGACGTCGCTGCGCTGAAAGCACGCATGGAGGCAGGTATTGAAGAGTTCTGGAACGACAAATTCAGCTTGGTAGTGATAGACCCATCATGTGGCGAGCTGACCCTCCCCATAAGGTACAAGGTGGCCTGGGTAACCAGCGGGCACGACTACACGGTAATTATTGCTGCGACGTCGGTGCACGAGAATGTTGCGAGCCTGGAAATGAACGTCTGGAAAGACACCGATACCTGGACACTCGCCCACGAGTACGCGCATTGTGTGGGGATTGCTGACGAATACGCTTACGCAGATGAGGAATGGACACTTCGCTACTATGCAAGCGACGGCACGCTGGACGGAGCCGTCATCCAGCTTCCTTCCGTCAAACCGGAATCTGATCCTACAGCCACCATCATGTCCACTTCAGGCGCTGCCGCCACAGAACCGAGGCATGCCTGGCCAATTGCTCGGGAAGCACAAGCTTCGCTGAGCCTCGCGATAGGGAGGGCAATTACATGCACCATCCGTTGATCCTCCAGGCCGCCATCCTTTTGAGCATCAGTGCAAGCACAGAGGTCCAACCCGTGAATGCAAACCCCAGCTTCGAGGTGAGTGCTACCTGCGCAGGACGTTCCCGCTGCATTTTTGACCATGGCAATGTTGACTTCATTGTCATTGTAAGAAATGTCAGCGACGCCGCGATCAAGTTCCCACTGGAATTCATTCAACACGGCGGTCCGTATATCGTGCTACACGACAACAGGCGCGAGTACTCGGAATCCGTGCCATCGGGCATGCGGGACGAGAAGCTGCTGAACACCTTCATCCTTTTACAGGCGGGTCAATCTGTTTCGGTTCCGGGATCGATCAGCGCCGCACGGCTTGAGGAGTGGGGCGGCTCGTCCGTGGACCTTACGGCACAGATAAAGATATCTGCACCACTGGACGGGACTCTCAAGTTCTGCGTGATTGGTGAAACGGCGCTTCGCATCACAGGCAAAGATGTGAAAGACAGCCTTTGATTCACGTCCTAGCCATGCGTCAGATAGTCTTTTGCATGGCAATGGGATTGAGCTGCCTTGTCAACGCGATAGATCGCAACATGGACGGCAACACTGACTTCAAAGTCACTGCCAGCTGCAGGGGTCAGGCACCCTGTATTTTTGACGGTCGCAGCATCGACTTTGAGATCAGCGTCAGGAACATCAGGGATACGCCCGTCCACTTACCCTTGGAACTCATTCGCTACGGAGGTCCCTATATCGTTCTTCATGACAACCGTACGCAACGTCACCTGACGCTTCCGTCGCACCTGCTTGATGATGCCCTTCTATCCAACCTGACAGTGATAGCACCAGGCCAGTCGGTGTCCGTATCGGGGTCCATCGACTCGTCCTATCTGGAGGCGTGGGGAGGTAAAGATGCAGATGTGACTGCCGTCGTAAAGCTCAGCGCACCTTTCGACGGATCAGAAGCGTTCCGTAAGATCGGGACGACAGAGCTTCGAATCATCGGGACCAAAGCAGCGAACCGCCAGCCGCGACCCATACGACCTGGCGACCAATAGAATGCAAAGTCCTTTGGCAGTTCTAGCTGCGGCGATGCTCGCCAGCAGCCCTTCAAGCCAAGGCGCTCAGATTGAAGCTGCATCCGGCTTCGAAGTAGCGGCGCGCTGCGGCACGTCCATGGAGTGCGCCTTCGAAGGGGACAACATCGACTTCGAGGTAGTGATCAGGAATACTCAGAAGGAACCCGTCCAACTCCCTCTTGAGTTCATGCGCAGCGTGGGGCCCCGCATCGTCCTGCATGACAACCGTGTTAAGCACAGCAAGAAGGTGTCGCGGAACATGCCAAACGCCGCGTTGCTGTCGAACGTCACGGTAGTGCCACCAGAGCAGTCTGTTTCGATATCCGGCCTCATCACCCGGCATGAACTCGAAGCATTTGGCGGGCGGCACCTGGACGTGACCGCAGAGTTGTCAGTCAATGCGCCAACGGACGGCAGCAGTAATTTTCGGCCGATGGGCACCGCGACCCTCCGGATCGTCGGTGCCGATGTGGCACAGGCTCTGGATCCTGCGCGCCGGTGATATCAGCTTGGCAGACGCGTAGGCAGCTTGGACACTTGATGCGTCGTTACATACCACCTTGACCTCGGCACCACGCGTCTCCAGGTAGTGCACGAGGTTGTTGGTGAAGCTATCGTAGTTGTTGAGCATCAGGAGCACATCCGCATCATCCAATTCTTTTCAAAGAACTCTCAAGATTCCAGCAACCCTGATACAAGCCTAGCTTCACATAGCCACAGCCACCAAGACTTCACGGAGAAGCATCGGCTGACAATACACGCAGCTTTGGCAGGCCAGCACCCCAGCTACAAGTCTATGGCAACGGTTTCAGCCCCAACTCGACAAGAAAGGCGTTGTGGCGTTTCTTCGCCTGCTCGATCGTCGACTCAATCGTCTTCAGATCGGCATGCACGGCCTCGAGATCTATCTCCCGCTCCGCCGTAGCCGTACTGACGTATCGTGAGATGTTGAGGTTGTAGTCATTGTCGATGATCTCCTTCATCGCTACGCGACGGGAGTAGCGCTCCTGTTCAGTGCGGTCACGATAAGTCGAAACGATCCGCTCAACGTGCACATCGCTCAGGTGGTTCTGGCGCTTTCCCTTGTCGAAGTGTTCGGCGGCATTGATGAACAGCACGTCGTCCGGCTTCTTGCACTTCTTCAACACCAGGATGCATACCGGAATGCCGGTGGAGAAGAACAGGTTGGCCGGCAGGCTAATGACCGTATCGATATGGCCGTCATCCAGCAGCTTGCGGCGAATGTCCGCCTCCTTGCCACCACGGAACAGCACGCCGTGCGGCAGGATGATCGCCATCACGCCATCGTCCTTCAGGTAATGCAGGCCGTGCAGCAGGAAGGCGAAGTCGGCCGCGCTCTTGGGGGCCACGCCGTGATTCTTGAAGCGCGAATCCTGCGCCATCGCCTCGCCCGGCTCCCAGCGGTAACTGAAGGGTGGGTTGGCGACCACGGCGTCGAACCGGGGTTTCTTCGCCGGATTGGTTTCGCGCAGCCAGTCCCAGTCGTTCTTCAGCGTGTCGCCGTGATAGATCTCGAATTCGGTGTCCTTCACCCCGTGCAACAGCATGTTCATGCGTGCCAGGTTATAGGTGGTGACGTTGTACTCCTGCCCGTAGATCTTGCCGATCGTGCCTCCACTCTCCTTCATCCGATTGCGGATGTTGAGCAGCAACGACCCGGAGCCGCAGGCGAAATCGAACACGCTGTTGAGCTTGCTGCGCGGGCCGGCTTTCGGCTCCTGGCTGTCCAGAGTGACGATGGCGGACAGGATGTTAGAGATCTGCTGCGGCGTGTAGAACTCGCCGGCCTTCTTGCCGGAACCGGCTGCGAACTGGCCGATCAGATACTCGTAGGCATCCCCCAACGAATCGGCCGTCGTCGACAGCGCCATGCCGCGAGCGATCTCGCTGATGATCGAACACAGCTTGGCGTTGCGGTCATCGTACTTCCTGCCCAACTTGTCCGAGGTCAGGTTGATTTCCGAGAACAGGCCCTGGAACTCGCTCTCGAACGAATCCTCCTCGATGTGCTTGAAGCCGCGCTGCAACGTGTCGAGCAAATCGTGGTCCTGGGTCTTGGCCAGATGGACGATGTTGCCCCACAGGAAGTCTGGCTTGATGACGTAATGCGCCTTGCGCCGCATCTGCTGCTCGAACGCGGCCACGTCGTCCGGGTTGGCCGCATACCAGACCGACAGCGGCGTCTTGCCACCATTGCCGATGGCGTCCGGATCGGGATAGTCCGATCCCAGCTCTTTCTTCGCTGCCGCCTCATAGTTATCTGATAGGTAGCGCAGGAACAGGAAGGACAGCATGTAGTCGCGGAAGTCGTCCGCGTTCATGCTGCCGCGCAACTGGTCGGCGATGGCCCACAGAGTCTTGCCGAGTTGTTTCTGATCGTCGTTGGTCATGGTTTCAAGCGTCGCTTTATCTTGTTTTCGAGGACGGCCAGTTCGGCCGCGTCGGCGGCATCGGCGGCTTGCGCCTCCTGTTGCTTGCGCTGTCCGTCGAAGGCGAGATAGCGCGCATTGGTTTCCGTCTCCATGCGCGCGTGGCTGACGGAACCGGCAGTGGCCAGCAAGGGGAAGCCATTGGAACTGATGATCTGGCCCACGTTCTCCCTCCAGAAACGCATGGGAATCTCCTGGCGGCTCTTGGTGCGCAATTCCGCGGTTTCCAGGAAGATCACAACCAGACGGCTGAGGGTGTCGACCTCATCCTCGCTCAGGTAGTTCTTAGCAATCAGAATGTCCTGCTTGCGCACCCGTCCACCGCTCCATGCACGCAGGCCGAACTGCGGATCGTCCGGGTTAGCGCGGGCCATGATCAGTTCGGCTGCGGTCTGCCCGGTCACCGCGTACAACAGCAGGTTCTGCACGGTGGCAAAGAACATCTGCGTGGTGCGGTCGGTCTTGTCGTAGTCGACGCTCAGGGCGAACAGGTCGCGCACCTTCTGGTAGAAGCGCTTTTCCGAGGCGCGGATATCGCGGATGCGCGCCAGCATCTCGTCGAAGTGGTCCGCACGCCCATCCGGATTTTTCAGGCGCTCGTCGTCCATGACGAAGCCCTTGAGCAGGTACTCTTTGAGCGCGGTGGAAGCCCAGCGGCGGAACTGCACCCCGCGCTTTGATCGCACCCGGTAACCCACGGCCAGGATGGCGTCCAGACTGTAGAGCGTGACCGGCCGGCGCACCTCGCGTGCGCCCTCCCGCTGAACCACCGAGCATTCCTCGGTAGTTCGTTCAGGTTCCAACTCTTTGTCTGAAAAGATGTTTTTCAGATGCAGGCTGATGTTGTCGGCGCTGACGTCGAACAGCTCCGCCATCTCCGCCTGCGTCAGCCAGACGGTCTGGCCTTCAGCGCGGAGCTGGATGCGGCTGTTGCCGTCTTCGCTGGTGTAGAGGATCAGCTCGCTCATATTCCATCTCCCATCTCAGCCAACCGTGGGAACAGTGCAGGATTGAACGGATGGCCTGCGACGAACCGGCGGAAAACGGTGCGGAAGTGCACCTTGTTTTCTTCCATCATCTCCCGCGGTTCATAGATCGAGTAGTCGCCATGGCTCATGAGATCGATCATTCGCGTATACAAGGTTCGGTCTGTGTCAACGTCAGTCACCTTGATACAGGTCTTCCAATCCTCCAGTCCCAGGAAGTTGGCGGTCTGTTCCATCACGCGGCGCAGCATGTTGAAGTGGTGGGTATACAGCGCTCCGGATGCCTGCACCTCATGCAAATCAACTAACGTCGCCAGATGGTGGAGGAATGGCTTGGACGTCGTATCCAGCAGGATATAAGTACCGGTTTCCGCACCACTCTTTAAGAAATGCCGAAGTGCCTTGTTCCTGAGCTCGTTGCACAATACATTGAAGAACAGAACGTGATGCGTCGAAACGACTACACGTGGACCACTCTCGCTACTCGTCAAAAGCTGCGCGAGATGATTGGCAACAGATATGGCGTTCTGTTCGTCAAGCGATGAGATCGGATCATCGATGTAGACGTACTTCACCCATCGGTAAGCCTCGATGTCAGGATCCATCGCCAACTCGACGATCGCCAGGAAGAAGCACCAGATGAAGATGTTTTCCTCACCGCGAGACGCTTTTATCGGTCGAGGATCGCCGTTCTCCTCGCGCTCACGGAAGAATGTCACGGCCGGCGGAAGTGGCGCCCCCAACGCACCTACAGAATCCGATAGCTCGCGACGTTCGTAGTCGATATAGAAATTGAGATCGGTGTAGCGAGCCAACAGCCGTCCGATCTTCACCTCCATTTCCAGCTCACGCAACCCGGCGAAGAACCTCGAATCAGCATTGAGCTCCAGAACGCGTTTTCTCTCAAATTCCAAATCGTTGTCCCATGTGAACAGGTCTTCGGTGTACGCATTGAAATAGAGTGTGTCGCGCTGAGTCGTCTCTCCGTCAGCGTTAACTACACGTCCTAGATCTCGGAAAGCACCAGACAAACGTGTCTTTCCTACACCGTTGTAGGCATAGAGAAGGACAAATTTCTTCCGCTCCAGCTCACCACGAAGATGCTCCGCCAAGGCAGGAAGATTGGGAAGAGACACATCGACCATATCAGCCCGCCCCCTGCGCCGGGAAGAGTTGCTGCATCAGGCCCTGCTTATGAGTCTTTAGGGCGGCGAGTTGGGCGGTTTCCTCGGTGATTTGACTGTCGAGGGAGGAGAGGCAAGAGGCAATGCGGTGCTGCTCGGCAATCTCCGGGAAGCTGCTGATCCAGTTCTCGATCGTTCCCTTAGTGATATGGAACATACCGATCCCATTGGCGGCCTGATCCTTCATTCGTTCAGTTTCTGAAATCAACCTATAAAATAGAAAGTCCCTAGCAATTCCAACGCTTTCGACGACCTTCCATAAGTGATAGTGATAAATCGCCCTGCGGCCGTGCCATATGCGAGGCCCGAATGAGGCCGACCATGCGTAAAGCAAGTCTCCTTCATCACAATATTTTGAATCTCCCAACTCAAGATCCGAGTAATACCAGTGATCATTTGTGAAAAAATTTCCCACTCGTACGACTTGGTACTTCCCCCGCTCAAGAAGCTCGTCCTTTGCGTATGCACGCCCGTTATGAAACGTCGCGACATCGCCTAGTGGCTTCCCCGCCCACTCCCCCGCATTCCGGAACTCCGGGAAGCGGAGACGGGGGCGGGATTCGCCTTCGCGGGGGAAGAGCTGCTGAAACAGGCCGCGTTTGTGTGCTTTCAATGCCTCCACTTTCTGTCCCTGCGCGGCAGTCAGCTCGTCCAGTGATGTCAAACATTCGGCGACCTTTTGCTGCTCGGCGGGCTTAGGGTATGCGACTGCATAATCACGCATAGCAGCAACATCGCCACGCGGCATCTTCACACCCCTGGCGCTTCCCATGACGTAGGCGATGAATGCATCGTTCCTAACAACTAACGAAAAAAACTTCGCCGATAGGGATGGTTTGGCACGAAGGACGACAACATCATTCGATGCACCGCCATCCCAATCTGCGCGCCAAACTTTCTTTAGGTAGGGCCTAATGTTGGAAATCAAAACATCACTGCGCTTGAAGCGAGTAACCGACGACACCGTTGGGAGCCTCGACGCAAGCTCAACCTCGCCATAGCCAGGCAGTAGGTTTTCAGTGCTGACGTAATCGGAAGGCTGAAGCTTCGAAATCGAGATCTTCTCGTTAATGAACTCCGCGACATCCGACAAATTTTCGACTACCCACACCGGAGCCCCACGAAACTCCGGGAACCGCAGCTTCGGCACCGCCACTTTTACTCCCTTCTCCGCAATGCTCATTGCTCGTACGCCTTCAGCCCGGCGATCTCACGTCCACCAGCGCGCCTGTGCAGCAGCGGCAGCAGGTCACTCATCAACGCCAGCTCAGCCTGCGTGCGCGCCTTCCAGCCCAGGTCCAAGGGAGCCAGCAGTTCGGTGAGCTGTTCGCCATCGAAGATGCGACGGGCAAGGATCGCATCGACGAATGCCTGCACATCGGCGGCCGGTAGGCCGTGTTTTCCGGATAGCGCATTCATTTCCTGCGCACCCTTTTGGGCCTTGAACTTCTCGTAGCCGGCGCGGATGGCGTTCTGGTCCAGGCCTTCACCGGCCTTCAGCCCGCGCACATACTCGCTGATGTCCTCGCGCTCATCCATGAACTTGGCATCGGAGGCGATCAGGCCGATCAACTGCTCGCGGCTCATGCTGGCCTTGCCCGGTGCTTTGACCGAGTAGTCGGCGATCAGCTTCATGATGTAGTCGTAATCAATCGTACTGGAGGCAAACAGCACGAACTCGAAGTCGAGCTGCTCGACTTCGTTGCGCGTGGTTTCGTCCAGCCCGCCGGGCTTCTTCTGGTCGGCGCGCAGTTCCTCCGCCTTCTGCAGGTACTGGCCGCGGAAGCTGCGCAGTTCGTCCTTGGGCAGGATGGCCTCGATCTGCGCCTGCTCCTCGGCGCTCAGGTCGGTGTACTGGTCGAGCTGGGTCTGCAGCTTCTGCACCTCCTTGAAATGCTTGACGAAGGCCACCTTGGCTGCCGTGCCCTTGAGGTTGGCGATGTCCTCGGGTTTGCCGCCCAGCCCTTGCGAGACGAGAAAGCTATCGAGGCTGGCGCGCGCTTCCTTCAGCTTGTCGATGACCACCGGGGCGGTGTCCACCAACCAGATTTCGCGTGCCTTGTCGGCCTTGGCCCCGGAGAACAGCGCAATAGCGGCGTCCACTTCCTTCTGCTGGCCGCGGAAGTCGAGGATATTGCCGTAGGGCTTGGTGTCGTTGAGCACGCGGTTGGTGCGGCTGAACGCCTGGATCAGGCCGTGGTGCTTGAGGCTCTTGTCCACGTACAGGGTGTTGAGGTATTTGCTGTCAAAGCCGGTAAGCAGCATGTCCACCACGATAACGATGTCCAGCTTCTCGCGGCCTTTCATCGGTAGGTCGGCGTTGGAGAACTGTTGGTCCTTGATGCGCTGCTGCACATCCTGGTAGTAGGCATCGAACTCCTCGATGCGGTGGTTGGTACCGAAGCGCGCGTTGTAATCGGCGATGATGGCCTTCATCGCAGCCTTCTTGGAATCCGGATCTTTCCTGTTGTCTTCCTGCTCCTGCGGCAGGTCTTCCTGCAACTGGCGCACGTCTGCGCTGACATCACTGGGCGGCGAGAACACCGCCGTGATGTTGAGCGGTACGTAATGTGGATCAACCTGCTGCTTCTCGATCTGCGCTGCGTTGAACAGTCCGACGTACTCGATGGCGTCGTTGATCGACGCGGTGGCGAAGATGGCGTTGAAGCGCCGCCCACCGGTAACGGCATCGTGCTTGCCCAGGATGGCATCGACCACGGCGCGCTTGGCCAGCGTCTCGCCGGGCTTGGGCGAATTTTTTCCATCCGGCTTGTAGTACTCGACGTGGAAGCGCAGGACGTTCCTGTCTTCAATGGCGTGGGTGATGGTGTACTCGTGCAAGGACTGCTGGAACAGATCCTCGGTGGTCTTCAGCGTCTGTTCGTCGCCGTCGATCCGCTTGTAACTGGCGTTGTCCTCGAAGATCGGCGTGCCGGTGAAACCGAACAGCTGGGCATTGGGGAAAAACTCCTTGATGGCCTGGTGGTTCTCACCAAACTGGGAGCGGTGACATTCGTCGAAAATGAAGACAATGCGCGCCTCGCGCAGCGGTTCCAGCCGCTGCCGGTAATCGGCCCGGGCGGGATCCAGCGCGCGGCCCAGCTTCTGGATGGTGGTGACGATGACCTTGTCGGCCGCATCGTCTGACACCAGGCGACGCACCAGCGATTCGGTATTGGTGTTTTCCTCGACGCAGCCCTCTTGGAAGCGGTTGAACTCCTCGCGGGTTTGGCGATCCAGGTCCTTGCGGTCCACCACAAACAGGCATTTCTCGATGGCCGGGTTGGCCTTGAGCAGGGTCGATGCCTTGAAGCTGGTGAGCGTCTTGCCACTGCCGGTGGTGTGCCAGATGTAACCATTGCCGAGATTCTTGTCGATGCACTCAACGATGTTCTGCACCGCGTAGATCTGATACGGCCGCATCATCAGCAGCTTCTGCTCGCTGGCCACCAGCACCATGTAGCGGCTGATCATCTGCCCAAGCGTGCACTTGGGCAAAAAGGCATCGGCAAAGGCATCCAGGCCGCTGATCTTGCGGTTGTCCGGTGCGGCGTACTGGTAGATCGGCAGGAAGCGCTCGTCGGCATTGAAGGCGAAATGGCGCGCATTGTTGTTGGCGAAGTAGTAGGTGGCGTCGCGATTGCTCACGATGAACAACTGAATGAAGCACAGCAGAGTGCGCATGTAGCCGCTGCCGGCATCGTTCTTGTATTCCACGATCTGCTCAATGGCGCGGCGCGGATTGATGCCCAACGTCTTCAGCTCAATCTGCACCGACGGCACACCGTTGATGAGCAGGATGACATCGTAGCGATGGTGGCTGTAGTCGGAGTTGATACGGAACTGAGTGGCTACTTCAAACGTGTTCTTGCACCAGTCGCCGATGTTGACCAAGGTGTAGTTCAGTGGCGTACCGTCGTCGCGGGTGAATGCGTTACGGTGACGCAGCGTGTGCGCCGCAGTGAAGACATCGGGGGTGACGATTTCCTCCAGCAGCCGGTGAAATTCTGTATCCGTCAGACTGACCCGGTTCAGGGCCTCGAAATGTCTTCGGAAGTTGGTTTCGAGCGCTGCGCGGTCGCGAATGTCAGGGCGCAGGGTGTACTTGAGCTCACCAAGCTTTTCGGTCAACTCCTGCTCGATGGTGCATTCCCTGACTCGCATAAGAAACCTCATTCTGGGATGGTTGCCGTGCCATGAAAAGACGTTCGGCGCATAGCGAGAAATTTTACCGGATAGCGCGACCGGCCCGGTCACACTGTCATCCGGCCCGGATACCCAGCGCTACAGGCCCTTGGCAGCCTGCGCGACCGCACGGAACAGCGCGCGGCCCTTGTTCATCGTCTCGTCCCATTCCTTGCCGGGATCGGAGTCGTAGACGATGCCGGCACCGGCCTGCACGTGCAGGCGGCCGTCCTTGATCACCGCGGTGCGGATCGCGATCGCGGTGTCGGCATCGCCATGCCAGCCGATGTAGCCGATGCTGCCGGCGTAGACGTTGCGCTTGATCGGCTCCAGCTCGCGGATCACTTCCAGCGCGCGGATCTTCGGTGCGCCGCTGACGGTGCCGGCCGGGAAGGTCGCACGCAGCACGTCGGCGTAGCTCAGGCCCGGCTGCAGCTTGCCGGTCACCTCGCTGACGATATGCATGACGTGGCTGTAGCGCTCGATCACGAACTGCTCGCCCACTTCCACCGTGCCAGCCTGCGAGACGCGGCCGGCATCGTTGCGACCCAGGTCGATCAGCATCAGGTGCTCGGCGCGCTCCTTGGGATCGGCCAGCAGTTCGGCTTCCAGGGCGTTGTCTTCTTCCACCGTGGCCCCGCGCGGGCGGGTGCCGGCGATCGGGCGCACGGTGACGTTGCCATCCTGCAGGCGCACCAGGATCTCGGGCGAAGAGCCCACCACCTGCACGTCGCCGGTGTCCAGGAAGTACATGTACGGCGACGGATTCAGCGCGCGCAGCGCACGGTACACATCCACCGGGCGCGCCTTGAACGGCACGCTCAGGCGCTGGCTGAGCACCACCTGGAAGATGTCGCCGGCGCGGATGTATTCCTTGGATTTGTCGACCGCGGCAATGAAGCCCTCGCGGGTGAAGCCGGAGACGAAGTCGTTCTCGTCGAGCACGTCGCGGGTGATCGGTGCCGGGTAGCCCGCGCCCGGTGCACGCAGCTTGGCCACCAGCGCATCGAGCTTGGCCTGTGCCTGGTCCCACGCTCCGGGCTGGCCCGGATCGGCGTGCACGATCAGGTAGAGGCGGCCCTTGAGGTTGTCGAACACCGCCAGCTCCTCGGAGTGCAGCAGCAGGATGTCCGGCGTGCCCAGTTCGTCGCGGCCGCGCGGCGGTGCCAAGCGCGGCTCGATGTAGCCGATGCACTCGAACCCGAACCAGCCGACCAGGCCGCCGGTGAAGCCCGGCAGGCCGGCCAGCTTGGGCACCGAATGGGCGCTGCGCAGCGCTTCGACCTCGGCGAACGGGTCGGCCACCTCACGGGTTTCGACCGCCTGGCCCGACTCGCTGATGGTCAGAGTGTGGCCGTGGAAGGCATACACCCGGCGCGCCGGCAGGCCGATGATGGAATAGCGCCCGAAGCGCTCGCCGCCCTCGACCGATTCAAACAGATAGCTATGCGGGCCGTCGGCGAGCTTCAGATAGACCGAAAGCGGCGTGTCCAGGTCGGACAGCACTTCGCGGACGACGGGGATGCGGGTGTGGCCTTCAGCGGCCTGCTGCTGGAACTGCTCGAACGTGATCAAGACGACTTTCCTTCCGGGATGCGGCGGGGGTGGGACGGACGACGGCAACAGGCCACCATCGCCACCAACGGCGAGCGGAAGAAAGGGTATGCGGGGTCGTCAGAATGGACACCCGGTGACTGTATCGCAGCTGGGGGTGCCAGGGAAACCCTGGCGGCCAGCCACGTTCGGTCAGGGCGGCGACAGCAGGTGGCTGCCCGGGTGCAGGTGCATGCGGACCCGCGCGGCCACGCATTCGATGCGGAAATGGCGGGCCGTCACCGGCTCGCCGTCCAGGTTGAGAGTGATCGGCTGGTCGGCCTCGATCTCCACCCACGGCGCGCGGGTGCGATGGGCCACCTGCTCCAGCGCCCCCTGCTTGCCGCCCTTGAGCAGCGCGCCGATGGTCGAAGCGACTTCGCCGGTGAGTTCGGGAATCACGGTGACATCGAGCAGGCCGTCGTCGATCACGGCATCCGGGCACAGCACCTGCCCGCCGCCGGCCTGGCGCCCGTTGCCGATGCCCAGCGCGATGAAGCCGCCCTCCCAGTCGAAACCCGGCGCGCGCAGGCGTGCACGGATCGGGTCGATCCGGCCCAGCCGCGAGATGCCGGTCACCAGATAGGCCAGGCCGCCGAGCACCTTCTTCAGGCCTTCGTCGGTTTCCACCGTGACCTCGGTTCCGAACCCGCCGCTGGCCACGTTGGCACACCACCAGCGCTTGCCGTCGGCATCGATGTTCAGCAGGTCGACCGGGCGGGCGGCCTCCTGCGCGATCAACGTCAACGCTTCCAGCGGCGCATCGGGAATGCCGGCGGCGCTGGCGAAATCATTGGCGGTGCCCAGTGGCACCAGCCCCAGCGAAGGCAGCGCGTCGGCGGGCTCCGGTCGGTGCGCGAGGGTCTCGGCTACTTCGCTCAGGGTGCCGTCACCACCGGCGGCGATGATGGTATCCACGCCGTGGTCGATCGCCTCGGCCACGTAGCGCTCGGCGTCGCCGTCCTCCCAGGTCACCCGCACCTCCAGCTGCACACCGCGCTCGCGCAGGGCGTGCACGGCCTCGCGCAGATCCGTGTTGCCGGTGGACTTGCCGTTGAGGATCAGACGCCAGCGGGTACGGCTCATGCAGCACTTCCACGAGAGGGGGAGGCGCAGGCTAGCAGGGCCGCCGTCGAGGCCGGTGAACGTCATCAAACGGTCACCGAAGGCCCGGAGAATGGAAGGCCATAGCAAGGACGATGGATGGAGGCAGGATCAGCCTCCGAGTATTCCCAGGGCCGCATCCGTGAGGGTGCGGCCTTTTTTTCGACCCGCGATGAGCGCAGCCGACCAACGGTCGGCTCTACGGGTGCTCAGCCTTCGGCGAAGGTCCGCAACGCCTCACCTTCCATCCGGTACACCGTCCACTCGCTCTGCGGCTTCGCGCCGGCCGCTTCATAGAACTTGATCGCCGGTTCGTTCCAGTCCAGTACCGACCATTCGAACCGCCCGCAACCTTCAGCCACGGCGATGCGTGCGATGTGCTGCAGCAGCGCCTTGCCGGCACCGCTGCCGCGGCTGTCCGGGCTGACGTAGAGGTCTTCCAGGTAGATGCCGTTGCGGCCCAGCCAGGTGGAGTAGTTGTAGAAATACACGGCGTAGCCGATGGCCGTGCCGTCGGCTTCGCAGATCAGCGCGTGCGCCTTGGCATCGGGCCCGAACAGGCTGGCGCGGATGCCGGCCTCGTCGGTCTGCACCGACGACTCGGCCTTTTCATAGATCGCCAGTTCGCGGATGAAGCGCAGGATCAGCGCCGCATCGTCGGCGGTGGCCACGCGGATTGTCACAGTGGCCACCGTCATGGCTCAGCCCCGCGCCTGGGCGACGTTCTGGCGCATCTGCGCGATCACGTCCTGGTAGCTGGTCTTGGCGTTGAAGATCGCCGAGCCGGCCACGAAGGCGTCGGCCCCGGCGGCGGCGATCGCCCCGATGTTGTCGGCCTTCACCCCGCCGTCGATCTCCAGGCGGATGTCGCGGCCGCTGGCATCGATCTTCTGGCGGACCACGCGCAGCTTGTCCAGCGCCGACGGAATGAACGCCTGGCCGCCGAAGCCCGGGTTGACCGACATCAGCAGCACCAGGTCCAGGTCGTCCAGCACCCAGTCCAGAATGTCCACCGGGGTGCCGGGGTTGAGCACCAGGCCCGGCTTGCAGCCCAGCGAACGGATCAGCTGGATGGTGCGGTGTACGTGGCGCGAGGCTTCCGGGTGGAAGCTGATGTAGGTGGCACCGGCCTCGGCGAAGTCCGGGATGATGCGGTCCACCGGCTCCACCATCAGGTGTACATCGATCGGCGCGGTAACCCCGTGCTTGCGCAGGGCCTGGCAGACCATCGGGCCGATGGTCAGGTTGGGCACGTAGTGGTTGTCCATCACATCGAAGTGCACCCAGTCCGCACCGGCGGCGAGCACGTTGTCCACTTCCTCACCCAGGCGGGCGAAATTGGCGGACAGGATGGAGGGGGCGATGATGCAGTTGGACATGGCCGGGGCCTTCAGTACTTGGAAAGGGGCGCCCTGCGCGCGCTCAGCGCTTGCGCAGGGTCTTGATGCGGTCGTAGGCGGCGTTGAGCTGGCGCGACTTGCGCTCGGCCTGCTGGCGCAGCTCCGGGGCGGCGCCGACCACCTTATCGGGGTGGTACTGGGACATCAGCCGGCGGTAGGCCAGGTCGATCTCGGCGTCGGTGGCCTCGGAGGTCAGCCCCAGCTCGCGGTAGGGATTCTCCTTGTTCAGGCGGAACCAGTCGGCGTCGAAGGCATGCCCGAGCAGCAGCCCGACCACGGCACCAAACAGCGGATTGGGCCTGAACAGCAGGGCCCCGGCGATGAATCCGAGCAGTTTTCCGTACCAGCGCATGGGGGTCTGGGCGGCCGTGGCAACAAAGGAGCCTCATTTTACGTCACAGCGGGCCCAACCCGCTTTACACTAGGCCGCCCGCTGTCTGTGCGGGCCCTCAGGGTCCCTTGGACGGCTGTCATGACAAGCCCCAGGAGTGCCCGTGCCGACCACGTTGTTGCAATCCGATCTCCCCGGCCTGCCCTTGCGCCATCGCGGCAAGGTGCGTGATGTTTTTGACATTCCGCGCGACCGGCTGCCCGCCGGCACGCCGCCGGGGGACTACCTGCTGATGGTCGCCACCGACCGTCTGTCGGCCTTCGACGTGGTGCTGCCTGATCCGATTCCGGGCAAGGGCGAAATGCTCTGCCAGGTGTCGAACTTCTGGTTCGCCAAGACCGCCCACCTGATGCCCAACCACCTGACCGGCATCGACGTGGCCAGCGTGCTGCCCGAGGGCGTGGACCCGGCCCTGTACGCCAAGCGCGCGGTGGTTACCCGCAAGCTCAAGCCGGTGCCGGTGGAAGCCATCGCCCGCGGCTACCTGATCGGCAGCGGCTGGAAGGATTACCA
>Ga0233366_1000231_pt1 | contig 22478 bp, 27 predicted proteins | sample ElkDunMinimDraft_23_FD_191536 | JGI IMG/M metagenome (GOLD analysis project Ga0233366, IMG submission 191536) | Fecal eukaryotic communites from dung pellets of Tule Elk in California, USA - Elk Dung C4 | ecosystem: Host-associated > Mammals > Digestive system > Large intestine > Fecal | place...
CTCCGGCGGTAACAGCCGGGCTACCACCTTGTTCTTGAACTGCTGTCCGTATCGAGCCACTTCGTTCTCTCATTGTCGCCCCTCGGGTGGATTCTATCCGGGCGACAACTACTCTGACGTAGGGGGGTAGACAAGCGGCTGCAGCCTGCAAGACTGCAGACAAAATACGACAAGGAAGAATGATGAGAGCCGAATTTTCCGGATACTTTGAGCCTGGCGAAAAGGACGTTGCGCGCTTGTGGAAGAACGCCACCATCGCGCTGGATACGAATGTCTTGCTCGGGCTGTATCGCATGCCAGAAGCGTCGCGAAAGGAGATTCTCGACGTCCTGCGAAGTGTCGGTGAGCGCATATGGGTTCCCTATCATGTGCTGGTCGAGTACCACAGCAATCGCCTGAACACCCTGCGCGACGAATTCGATGCCGCCGAAAAAATGGAGCGAGACTTTAGAGCCGCGTTCATCGAGTTCAAGGCTGTCGTGACAGAAGAGAAGGTTACAAAGCGTGCGTGCTGGCAGGAACTTTCCGAGAAGTTCAATGAGATAGAGGCGAAGGCCAAAGAGCTTTACGCCATAGCGCGCAAAGAGCGCGGGAACTACATTGCCCCAAGCCAAGACGATGAAATTCGCGATTTTCTGGAGAAGCTCCTTGCGGGTAGGGTTGGGCTAAGGCCTTCGAACCAAGAAGAAGTCAATGCCGCTGAAGCCGTTGCTGCGCAGCGATATGAGAATGGGCTGGGACCTGGGCATCTCGACGGGAAAAAAGACGGAACCCACTTGGTGGATGGGCTGCTATACAGCCGTCAGTACGGCGACTACATGGTTTGGGCGGGCTTACTCGATCACTGCCGAGACCAAAAGTTGCAGGCGGTGATCTTTGTCACATCCGACGTCAAAGATGATTGGTGGCTCGACACGCGTGGGAAAGCTGGTAAGAAGCCACAGCCAGAACTGGTGATGGAGATTCGGCGCGAGGCGGGCGTTCGTGACTTCGGCATGTACACGCTATCAACCTTTGTAGCTAACGCGAAGACGAGGCTCAAGCTTAAGGTGAACGATCAGACGATCACCGATGCCCTTCAAGCCGAGCACACCATCCCTAAGGATTTCCCGCAGGGGATCTGGGGAACAATAAAGCGAGACGGATTCAAGGGCACTGAGGCAAAAGATGGCTCTTTCGGCGGTGAACTAACACGTGACGACTATCGGACCATTCTTAAGCTGATGGACGCCGAGCCGAATCTGCTTAGCGAAGTCGGCGTTGCTGGGTTGCGTGGCGTATCAGAAGTTGTGCTCGTCGCGAGTATGAAGTTGCTGTCAGACAGCAACAAGCCGATTGCCGAAGCCATTCTGAGAAAGATCGCGGAGTGGAACGCGGCTGGTCCATGGAGCCTGTATTTCCTCCCTGACCCGGGTGAATTGGTAGTTGGTCGCACCGCGTTTGCTAAGCACGTCAGCCTGTTCATTGCCCCCTACTTACCACTGGGGACCATTGTTAATTACCACATCGGAAGGCACACAGGACCAGGGCGGCTTAGCTACTCCTTTGACGCTGAGAACATTTAAGCTCGTTCCAGTTCCAACGCTGTAACGAAGCCGCCACCGCCTTCGATGGTGTGGGTAGCCTTAGCCACCAGCCAATCGGTGCCGTCAATCTCCGGTTTGAAGCCGCTGACGGTCACCGTCTGTTCTGGGTAGATATCGGCCCGGCCGACGGCGAGACGGTAGCTCAGCTGCGCTGTTCCCCGATCCAGCCGCTTGAACTCGGCCTCCGCGTGCTGCCGCGCTTCCTCCGCCGTGGCATAGGTGGCCTGCAGCTTCTTCTCGTTCTCGGCCGTGCCCACCAGCACGCCCGTGCGACGCGCTGACTTGCGGTCACCCCAGTAGGCGCGCACGCCGGTGTACCTCTCGCGGTCGGCGACGGTGTAGCGGTGCTGGTCTCCCGAGGCACGCGTGATCTGCACGCCGGGCAGTGGTTGGCCACTGGCGGTCGTGCCGGCGCCGATGGGGGCGAAGATCAGCGCCCCGGCCTTGACGGTTGCCACGGCGTCAAAGCGCCGGCCCAGCCGGGTAAGCAGGTTGATGTCGCTTTCGTTGGCCTGGTCGAGGTGGGGTACTGCAATGCTGGCCAGATCCGCGGCGATGGCTGGGCGCAGTGAATGCTCGCCGGCGATTGCGCCGAGAATGTCGCCCAGCGTGGTGTCGTGCCAGCTGCGTTCGCGGCGCCGGCGGACGGCACCCGTCAGATCCGCCGACCGGGCACGAATGGTGATGATGTCGGGGGAGCCGCTGTGTTCCACGTCATCGACGTTGAATGTCCCCTTGTCGAACAGGCCGCTGCCTTCGAAGCCGATGGCCACCTGCAGGGTTACGCCACGGCGCGGCAGGGCCAGCATCCCGTCGTGGTCATGCACACGCAGATCCACCTGGTCGGCTTCATCACCCCGGCTCTCGGTCAGCGACAGATCCAGCAGGCGCGGTGCGAGCCGGTCGGTCAGATCCTTGCCGTCGAGTACCACGCGCCAGGCGGGAATCGGGTAGGGGGTGGCCCTCATACGATGGCCTCGCTGGCGCCGTCGTCGTCGCGCTCCAGCTGCATCTGGAAGTCGATCAAGCGCGGCGTGCCGTCGCTCAGCAGTTCGCGCCGGGTCTCGCTGAGGCTGGTCAGCAGATAGGCGCCGTACACGCGGCCGGTCCCCTCCACCAGCGCCTGCGGTCTGCCTTGGTCGGCCAGCTCGCGCAACTTGTCCAGCACCTGGAGGTCGGTCACGAGCTCGCCCGCGATGGTGCCCTGCAGGCTGATGGTGTCATCGCCTTGGCCGACGTACTGCCGGGCAGCGCGGGCGCCTACGCGCTCACTGCTGGCGTGGCGCCACGTCATCTGGCGCTGCAGCTCGCCATAGGCGGCGGTGGAAAGGGAGAACACGAAAGTGCCCCAGGTCATCATCATGGGTGTGGTCCTCAGTCGCTGAGCCGGGCACCGCGGCGGGTGATCTTCTCGCGCTCGATCTGCTCGATGGCCTGCCGCACCAGACCCGCGATCTTCTGCGAGTCGGCGCCGGCCGGCGGGTGGATGTTGATGGTGTAGCTGGAAGCGCCTGCGCTGCTCGCTGGGGCCTGTGCTGCCGCCGGAGCAACCACCGGAGCCGCAGCAGCCATGACGGGCAGTGCAGCGGCGCCCAGCGCGAATCCGGCCGATGCCTGGCGCAGCTTGTCGCGACTGGATGTGGCGCGTGCCGTGTTGGCGGTGTTGCCCATGCGTGCGATGCGCCGCTCACGGAGTTCATCAAGGCCAGTGGATGGGGCGGTGCTGTCGCTGCCGGCCAACTGCAAGCGCTCGCCCATGCCGGCACCGGCCTGTGTGATGCGGTCGCCGACGTTCGTCACCTGCTGCAGCGGCTCGCTCTGGCTGCGGTCGATACCTCCAGCCAAGCCCTGCATGGTGAAGTCGCCAAACTCCGCGAACACGCGCGACGGGCTGTGAATGCCGAGCAACCCCTTGAAGCGGTCCATCACGCCCGAGGCAATGCCGGCCACCGCATCCATTGCGGCACTGCCCATAGAGACGATGCCGTTGACCAGCCCCTGCACCATGTCAATGCCGGCCTGCATCATCTTCGCCGGCCAACCCATCAGGATCTGGTTTGCGCCATCCCACATCGCGGACAGGCCCGAGCGGATCTTGTCGCCGTTCAGGGTGAACAGGCCAACGATCAGGTCCCACGCGCCCTGCAGGTATGTCCACGCGCCGCCGACGGCATTCTGGATGATCGGGAGCAGGGTGGTGAAGGCCTCGACCAGCCAGCCGATGGCGTCCACAACCATTCGCAGGCTGGCGGTCAGCCCTTCGCCTAGAACCTTACCGAAACCGCGTCCAGCGCTCGTGGCGCCCTCCAGCTGCTCACTGGTCGCCTTGAAGGGGCTGAGCAGTTTCTGCACCCAGTCCCACGCTGTGGCCATGGCATCGGACACCTGGTCCCACACAGGCCGCAGCGGCTCAAGGGCGCTCATGAGCTCGGACATCACCGGGCTGACCGCCTCTACCACGCCTTCCCACACGCCGATCATGAAGGCCTTGATCGGCTCCCAATACTTCCAGACCAAGGCGGTGACAACGCCCACGGCTGCGCCGATGGCCAGCACCGGCAGGCTGATGCCGCCGAGCAGCGGCAGCAACATGCGACCGACGTTGAGCAGCATTGGGAATGCGCGGCCGCCCAGCGAAAGCACTTGGCTGACCAGACCTCCGATCCCGCCTCCCCCACTGAGCAGCATCACGACCTTGTGGATCTGCGTCAGCGCCATGGCGCCCATACCGCCGGCGACCAGCAGGCCGCCGAGCACAGCAGCCAGCGCCGTTCCGCCAATGGCCAGTTTGGCGATGGTAGCGGTGAGATGCGGGCTATTGGCCACCCATTCCGATAGCCGGTCGGCGACCTTCGCCACACGCGCGGCCAGCTCCTTGAGCGTGGGCAACAGGGTCTTGCCGAGGCGTTGCGACAGCACAGTGGCGCTGTTCTTGAGCAGCACCAACCCGTTCTCGGCTGTGCCCACGCGTGCGGCGTATTCGGCGTTCATCGAGCCGCCGTACTTCTGCGCGTCGGCCACCTTGCCGAAGTTGTCTTTCAGCAAATCGAGGTTGGTCAGCAGCGGAGCGATCGCGCCGATGGATTCGCGGCCGAACAGCTGAGTCAGGGTGGCCGCCTGCTCGGCCTGGGGAAGCTTCTTGAGCTTCTCCAGTACATCCAGAATGGCGCCGCCAGCATCGTGCTGCATGGCCTGGGCCAAGTCGCTCGCACTGAGCCCGAGCTTTTCGAATGATTTCACCTGCCGCTTGGTTGCGGCCTCGCCGGAGGACAGCGTAAGCAGCATGTTCTTGATGCCGGTAGCCGACACTTCCGATTCGATACCCATGCCGGCGACGGTGGCGCCCAATGCGGCCAGCGGGCCGCTGCCGAGGCCGGCTACCTCGCCCAATGCACCGATGCGGTTCACGACCTCGCTGATCTTCTGAACGCTCGCCGGCCCGGTGTTGCCCAGGTAGTTGATCTTGTCGGCCAGTACGACAACGTCGTCCTGACCCATACGGAACGCGGTCCGCCACGTGGCCATCGTCTGGCCGGCGTCTTCGGCGGTCGTGTCGAAGGCTACGCCCATCTTGGCCGCCTCCTCGGCAAAGCGGGTCAGCTCGTTGCTGGCGATGCCAGCTTGGCCTGCCGCCGCGACAATCTTGGCGATATCGGTGGGCACCATGGGCAGACGGCGCGACAGTTCCTCAATGTCGCGGCCCATCTTCTCGACGTCGTCGGGCGTGTCGAAATCGACCACTTTTTTCACGTCGGCCATGGCTGACTCGAAGCTCATGGCCTGCGCGATGGGCAGTGTCTGCGCCCGGAGCGCGCCGAATGCGGCCAGCGCCACGCCGGTACCGTGAGCGGCAGCATTCATGCCGGCGCTGTGGATCTTCCGGCTACGGGCCTGCGCCGCGTCGAGCGCGGCAAGGCGCGAGCGTTGAACTTCCATCTGCTGGGAGGCGGCGGCGATATCCGTACGCAGCTTGCGCTCGTGCGCCCCCAGCTGTCTGGTGCTGATGCCAGCGCGGTCAAGCCCGCTGCGTAGGCGCTGCAGCTCGACTGACTGTTGCTGGTGCTGGCTCTTCAGCTGCCCGGCGGCGGTGCGAGCTTGACTGAACTCGCGCGTGAGGCGCCGAGAGGGCGCGGTCGCGGCCGCCATCTGGCGGGCCAGCTCAGCGACGCGCTGCTGCGCGGCAAGCTGGCTCTTTTCAGTGGCACGCAGCGCTTGCTGCTGCTGGCGGTAGGCGCTTACGTCGCGCTGTGACGCATTGAGCCGACGCAGGGTGGCCTGCTGCTGCTGCAGCGCGGCGGACAGCCCCTTGCTGCCGGTCATGATCTTCTTGAACGGGGCACTGGCGCGGTCGAGCGCGTCAAGTACGACCTGCAGGCGAAGGTTGCCGCCGCTCATGCGACAGCAACCGCTACACGGGCTACGGCGTCGTGGTGTCCGTGGGGTCGGCTACCAGCGTGGCCAGGAAGCGACAGCCGGCACTGACGGCCCACACCAGCAGCCCGCCAACAAAAGCCAGCAGGAGCAGGGCAAAGACGAGGGCGAGGACGGTGGCCATGGCCGGACTGTATCACTGCTGTGCTCCACTTCGTTCATAGGCGCGCTGACGCCACTGGATCAATTCAGACAGGGAGAGGGCCGACAGCTCGGTGAGGGTGAAAGAGAACACCACCGCGATATCGGCCATCAGGTCGTCTACGCCGCTGGGGACACCTTCTCCGCATTCGGAATGAAAAAATCGCTCATTACTCTGGCCACTTCGATCAGATCGGCCGGCTCCAACTTGGCTGCGTCGTGCAGGGTCAGCAGTGGCTGGCTGATGCGTGGCAGTACGGTGGTGATGGCGGTCACATCCATCTGGGCCAAGTCATGCAGCTTGATGCCACGCAGATCGCCGGCGGAGGGCTTGCGCAGGCGAATCGAGCGGATGATCTGCTCCCCGCGCTGGATCGGCGTCTCCAGCACGATTGTGTTGGGGTCGGCGGCTTCATCGGTGTTGGTGGTGGTGTTGGACTGATCGTTCACTGACGGTCTCTCTGGCTAGAAGCCCGGCCACCGGAGCGGCGGGGCAATGGGTAAGGATCAGGCGCCGATGGCTCGGCGGAGGGCGGACTGAAGATCAACACCGTTGACGATGAAGACCATGCCCACCATGTCGATCTCGATCTCGGTGCGGCCGTTGATGCTCAGCTTGTAGTAGCTGGCCGTGGTCTTCGTGTTGAACTCGGTGTCGTCGCCCACCTTGCCGGTGCCTGCGTCGATTTCGGTATGGCGGCCGCGGATGACGATTTCCACTGCATCAACATCGGCGCTGTCCTCGCGCTGGTAGGCACCGGCAAATCGCAGCTGCACGGCGTTGTGGCGTGCTGCGCCGTACTGGCGAAGCACTTCGCGCATCAGGCCGCCGCACTTCCATTCCAGTTCGATCTTCTCCTGGCCCAGGTCGATATCGATGGGGCCGATCATGCCGCCGGCGCGGTATTCCTCCATCTTGCGGGTCAGGGTGGGGAGCTTCACCTCGACCACCTGGCCGAGATAGCTGGCGCCGTCGTTGAACAGGTTGAGATTCTTCAGTTTGCTGGGAAGGGACATGGGGTGATTCCTCAGTGCATCAGGTGTTGATGCGGGTGGCGAAGTCGGCGAAGTAGCGGTCGGTGATGAGCTGGCGCAGGTTCAGGTTTTCCAGCGGCGGCACCGGCGTGTAGTCGTAGTCGATGGCCAGCTGGCCGCTGGAGAGCTGGGTGGGCTGGTTGGCGTCCTCGTCGTACCAAGCGCTGGCGTCGATCACGTAGCCACCGTTCTTCAACTCGCGGAACTTCGCGTTGATGGTTTCGATCATGTCCTTCACCAGCGTGGGGTGCATCGGCTTGTCGATGTAGAGCATCTGCGCCTCAGCGATGGTGTCGGCCAGGATCTGCGCGGTGCGCGTGGCCGACTCAAAGGCAAACAGCGGGTCATCGCTGCAGGTGCGTGAGCCCCAGAAGCGATAGCCCTGGCTGTTGATGAGGGTGGTCACCGCAGCGGCATTGAGCAGGCCAGCGTCGGTCTGAGGGTCCTGCAGATCCCAGGTCACATCCGCGCTGATACCGGTCACGCCCTGAACCTTCACGTTGGACAACGTCTTATGCCAGCCGGTTTCCTTGTCGATCAGAGCGCGAAGGCCGATGGCGCGCGCCGTGGCGTAGCTGACGGCATCCTTCTTCGCGGTGATGTCCCAGCTGAGGAATTCCGGCCACATCATCATCAGCTCGCGATCACCGAACTTCTTGCGGTAGAGCAGAATCTCCGAGACGGTCTTGGCCTCACCCACGCCGACATAGGCAATGGCGCGCAACTTCTTGCATACCGAGGCGATGCTGGTGGTGACCGCTTCGGTGTCCAGGCCGGGTGCGCCGATGATGCGCGGCTTCACCCCCAGTTTGCTTTCGGCCACCAGCAGTGCCTGCAGCCCGGTATAGCGTCCACCGGCAACGCTGCCGATCACATTGCTGGTGGTGGAGGCGGCATCCTCGCCTTCCTCCACGCGCACCACGACGGTTACCGGATTGGACTGGTCGGCGATAGCGGTGAGAACGCCCGGCAGTGTCCCGCTGTTGCCCGCCTTGGCGATGGCGCCACGAACATCGGTCAGCAGCACGGGGGTGTCGATGGGGAAGATGGAATCGTCTGCATCGGGGCCTGTGCAGATGATTCCGACGATGGCGGTGGCGACGGTGCGGATCGGACGAATACCGCCATCAAGTTCGATGACGCGTACGCCGTGGTGGTAGTCCTGAGCCATGGGTAACTCCTACGGTTACGGGGTTTGAAGACGAAGCGGGAGAGTGACGGTCTGCTGCTGATGGGTTCCTGCCTGCTGGTAGTCCAGATCAAGCAGGAAGGCCCCGGGCGTATCGCTCGGCGATAGCGCAAGGCGGGTGAGCCGTATCCGTGGCTCCCAACGCATGAGGGCAGTGGCGGCCGCGCCAAACAGCTGCATGCGCGTGTGGTCGTTGAAGGGCTGGTCGATCAGCTCCGGCAGCAGGCAGCCGTAGTCGCGGCGCTGAAGGCGCGAGCCCAGAGGTGTGGTCAGCACATCGCGGATGGACTGGAGCAGATGCGCGGCGCCCTCGGCGGTGCCGCCATTGTTGGCGTCCAGGCCAATCACGCCGGCGGACCTGAGGTACCACCGCCTGGCTGCACAGCGTTGTGCCGGTGCTGCTTGAGGCTCACGCCGCCGCCGATGACGTCTTCGCTGATCTCAGCCTTGCCGGTGATGGCGACGTTGCCTTGGATGGAGACCGGGCCAGCGATATGCAGCCCGCCATCGGCCACGATGTTGACCCTGCCGCCGGCAGGCAGGTTTGCGGCCAGTGCATGGGCCGCGCTGTCGTACGCAATCGTGGCGCTGTCAGGGAACTGGATCAGCACCAAGTCCGGGTTGCTGGACGGCGCCGGGAACGCATCGCTGAACAGACCAGGTAAGACGACGGCGTTAGCCAGGTCACCGTCGATGCACAGGAGCTGGACCTGCTCGCCGATGCTGGGCGGAGACCACACACGGAGATTGCCGGCAGCCGGGGTCAGCCACGGAATGAAATCAGTCTGCATTTCGCCACTGCTCACGCGGCAGAGCGCGGCGGTGTAGTCGACTTCTGTCACCACACCGTCGCGCATCAGGTTGCTTACTTTTTGGGGCAGGCCGCTATCCATAGGCCCATGCTCGCCGTGCCAGGTCGCGCGCGCACGTTGTGCCGAATGTAGCGCCGACCGTTACACGAGCCGCAGCGCTGTCCACCTTCTATGCCTATGCGTCGCCGATGATTCTGTTGATGAAGCCATCGTCAGTTCACCCCATCATCAACAAGCGGCAGGGGATCGGCGTCCTTGCTCTCCACCCAGAGCCTTTGCGCATCATCAAAGCGCACCGGCACGCCGCCAGTCGGCGGGGGAACATCGATGGCGGACGCCGGCAATGCCATTCCTGCTTCAAGCATCGGCAGCACACTCCCGCTGGCTTTGGCCCAGATCGGCGTGTGGCTGTAGTCGGGCACGAGCCGCCACGAGCGACTCTGGGCATTCCAGCGGTTGGACAGTCGCTCGCCTGGTGCGACCACCAATGGCGCCAGCGTCGTGACGCCGACAGGTGGGCGCTCGCCCAGTGCCAGTCCGTTGGGTGCCGGGCAACCGCTGGCGGTATCCCAAAGCATCACGGACCTGAAGTCATCGACAACGTCCCATTCGGTGCGTGCATGGTTGATGCGCCAGGTCTGGTGCGAGCCGAGGGGCTCGGTGGGCGGAAAGTCCACGGTATTTTGTGGGAGCGGACAGGAGCCATCGGCCTCTGGGTATACACGCACTGGCAGCATGTACTGCCCGGTGGCCTCATCGAAGCTGTGCCCATAGAACTGCTGTGGAGTCTGAAGTTGCACGGGAGTCCTCAATAGGTGATGCAATAGAGCATGCGCACGCCGGCCGCCAGATTGCGGGCGCCGCCAGTAGATGCCACTTCGATGGCATGGACGTGGTTGGGTTCAACGCTTGCCGAGGCACCGTGGCCGTGGTCACCGACTCCGGCGATGTGAATCTCGTGGCCGTGTGCACCAGCACCATTCATGCCGACGTTATGGGAGTGGTGGCCACCTTCGCCAATCCAGATGCCGGTGCCGCTGCCGCTGGTGTTGACGATGGAGGGCCGGGTAACCCCCGCCGCCGACCAACCGCCACTACCGCCGCCGGCGTTGGGTCCGGTCCATGTGTGGGAGTGGCCCGGGTCACCAACGCCGTGGCTGTGGTTGCCTTGGCCATCTGTCCAGGCGCCATGAGCGTGGTCACCCACGGCGCTGGAACTTGCGCCGTGGCTATGGCCGCCGCCACCGCCCACCGTGATCGTATGGCCATGGGTGCCGGCCGCCGCGGATCGGGCCTCGTGGCGGTGGGCGATGACCTCGCCCGCGCTGATTTGCCCTACCAACGCCGGATCGGCGGTGTGAACAATGCCCAAGCCCTCGTCGATGCTGGGCAGGCGGAAGCTGTCAGCCTCTACGTCCCCGCCGTAGGTAAGCCCGATGGCTGCGAACAAACGCGGGTAGTCAGCGCGAAGCAGCTTGCGCCCGTCGCACAGCAGGGTGCCTTGCGGCGGGGCGACGCCCGCAAACGTGATCACCTGGCCGGGAATGTGGGTACTGGCCGGTACGCCGGTCATGTTCGACCAGTCCAGATAGAAGTCGCCGTGCTGGCCATCGAGCAGGTCAGCATCCAGCGTGTTGCCGTGCCCTTCGTCCTTGAGCGCGGCATCCTTCAATTGCAGAAGAGTGCGCACGGCCGCCGCCGTGGCTGCGGCAAGAACATCCTTGCATAGCGCCGTAGGCGCATCGCTGCCGAGACGATCATCGAGCGTGGAGCGAAGAGCTGCAGGCGTAACCGCACGGGCTTGATCGCGACCGTCGATGGCCTCCTGATCGGTCGCCAGCTCAACCACGCCCTGTACCTCGACGGTAGCTGGTGGGTTGAGGAACTCGGCACTGCCGAACTGAATCTGAGTGGCGTCAATATCGGCCAGGGCCAGGTCCGCCGAGAGCAACATCAGCGCCTGAGCAGATTTTTCCAGCAGGGTTTTGGTCTGCCCATACACGCACAGCAAAGTGCCATCGTCCAGATACAGCCCGATGCCACGCAGGCTGTAAGCGTCGTCAGTTTCATCGCGAACGGTGACGTGGATGACATCTGGTGCCACGCACATCCCTCCGAACGTCTCGATGCGCTTGCGCTCACCGGGCAGTACGGTGTCTCCGCCCTTCGGATCAGGGATGAAGGGCTGCTCGGTCACGCCGATCTGGGTGACGGTGACAGAGCGGGTGCCGGTGTTCCCGGCATTGACCAAGGCGGCGCGGCCGGCGGTGGTGAATTGCAAACGCATGGTTACTCCTGAGCCAGTTGCAGGCGGCGGTAGATCGCGGGGCGCAAGGCACTGACCACGCCGAGCCGCTTGGCGAACTCGGCGCCTTGGGTGAAGGTGAAGTGGGAGCGCACTGGCTTGGTTCGGTTGACTTCGGCAATTACGTCCTCGACGTACTTCGCTGAGGGGTCCACGCCCGGGCGCCCGGACAGCGTGAGGATCAGATCGAAGGTGTGCGGCTTGCCGGGCGGCTGCTGTTCCCACCACTCGCGGATAACCACGCTGCCCCCGAAGGACTCGATCACGTCGCGCACGCTGCCGGCAGTGCCCTTATGGCGCTGGATGGTGATGGCGCTGGCGATACGTTGGCGTTTGATGTGCTCGGGCCACTCGCTGACCCAGGTATCCAGCGACAGTTCCCACGCCAGCCAGGGCAATAGAGCGACCGGGCAGCGCAGAGGATCTTTGATCCAGGTGTGCCCCATGGCCACGTTCAGCAGCTGGGCATCACAGGCCTCGATGGCGCGTTCCAACGCTGTTGCATTGGGGGGCAGAAGGCTACTCATTGGTTCCCCGGTGGCTCAGCTTCACCCCGGTGCAGTAAGCGGCTTGGTGGCGACCCACAGCCAAATCAGCGACCGGTGCATGCAGCACCACGCGCTGTACACCTTCGGCGTGCAGCTGGGCGTAGATCGCCGACACCGCCACATCGCGCCCCAGTCGATGCGAGTCCGCCATGAAGGCGTCCAGGCGCCTGCGGGCTTCTGCGATGACCACGGCCGCATCTGGGCCGTCGAACGTGTAGAGGTCAGCTTCCACGCCGTAGGGCAGGATCTGGGCTCCGACCACGCGCACGAAATCGGTCAGCGGACGGACCTGATCGTCCTGCAGCACGGCATCGACGATGGCAAGCAGAGCATCGGACGGCGTGCCATCACCGTCGCGTCCCAGCACCGTGACCACCACCTCACCGGGGGTAGAGCTGGTAGCGCTGGCATCGAGCACGGCGGTGTCGGCCGAGAGGGTATGGAAGATGTAGGCGCCCTCCGGACCAGCGACAGACAACCCCTCCGGTGCCAGCTGGATGCGACGGCGGAACTCCGTGTCGGTTTCGAAGACCGCTGCCGTCCCCGCTTCAATGTCGGGTGGGGTCAGCTGCTTTCGGGTCACACCGAATGGGGCAGCCAGGTTGTCCAGATCGGCGCGCTGGGCATAGGCCAGAAAGAGGCCCTTGGCCCGCTGGTTGAACTGCTCGCGCAGCACCATTTCACGGTATGCGCTGGCCTGCAGCACCTTATAGACCGGGTCCGACTCAACAAGCGCGTCGTATTGGGGCATGAATCGCTTGAAGTCGGCCACGCGCTGGGCAAGCAGCTGCTCGAAATCCAACTGCTCGAACACATCGGGCAGCGGCAGTCGTGAGAGGTCAACAGCGGTAAAGGTGGACACGGCGTCATCGGCTGGGAGCGTTGTTCCAGCATTCCATCGCGCGCGCGCGGGGTCATTGTGCAACCTGTGTAAGGCGGGCTACTACGCTACGACTCGTGTAGATGGTCGAGGATCAGCTCGCGTACCAGTTGTTCGTCGGCATCGCTGAATCCGAGCAGCTGGCGGCGTGCGTATACGTGCAGCTTTCGGTTGCGCCCAACCTTGTCGGGCAGGCCCTCCTGGTGGATCAGCGCAATGCGCGAGACGCGACCGCTGAATCCGACCGCCGCCTCGGCACCGCTGGCGCGTATGCGCAAGTGCTTGGCTTGCCGAATCTTGCCGAACATTGCACCGCGCTTGATGTGTCCAGCCTTGGCACGGAGGGGCGGCACCTTGCGCCGGGCAGCAAATGGGGTCCCGTCAGGATTCTGCTGGCTGGCAATGCGCTTCTGCTGGGAGCGGCGCAGAGCGGTACCTACCTTGCGTGCCAGGCGGCTGCGCTCGGCGGGCGTGAGGCGCTGCAGCAGCGGCGCTACCCATGTCTCAAGGCGCTGCAGATTCTCGGTCATTCGGTGATCGCCGGCAGCGTGGCCAGCAGCTTCCCGCCCAGCACCAGCGCACCACCGGCGAGGCTGTGCCGGTGCTCCCATTCGGTGAGCGGCTCGGGCAAGTACTGCAGCTGAAACGTCCCGGCATCGTCCTGTGCCACACGCACGCGCTCGGTCAACGGCAGTCGGATGGCCAGATCGACCAAGGTATCGCTGAGCACGTCCACTTCGAACGTCAGCTTCTCCCGGTTCTCAGGGTTCGCCAGCAGATCCGGCTGGTGCCGCGTGAGCCACTGCAGCAGCGGCACCATCACGGCCTCGGGAGCACCGCTGAAGTCGCGCAGGACCAGTTCGAGGGTGTAGCGGTACTGGAAGGAGAGGCCGGCTGCGAAGCTGGCCACCAGCCCGCCGTCGTCCACGAACACCAGCAGGCGTTCGGGGTCGGAGGCGAGCGCGGGTACCGCCGCGACCAGGTGCAGGCGTAGTGACTGGGGCTTGATCACTGCTGCGCCTCCAGTTGCCCGCGAATGTAATCCTGCAGGGCCATCACTTGGGCGGCGGCTTCGTGGCACGTACCGTAGTTGGCGGCGGTGACTTCGGCGACGGCAGAGAGCGCAACGGCGCTGGGTGCCGCATCAGCATCTCCGGCGGCTCCGTCCAGCGGTGTGCCTTCGGCGGCGGCGTCGTGGACGCGCACGAAGCCAGCAGGCACAACACAGGCAGCATCAGCGATCGGAGTGACATAGACAGGGATTTCCTTGATGAGGGTCGCACCGCGCTCGCGCACTACCTGCACGCGGTCGACGTACTTGGTGACCACCGTGGTGGCCGATAGCGCGGTGAGCAGCTCCCGCTTGGTGTCGCTGTGCGCCTCCAGCTCTGCGTTGAGCGCGGCATTGGCGCTGATTTCCCCAGCGCGGGCGGTGCTGATGCGTTGTTGCTGGCAGGTCGCCAGACCAGCGCTGGCCAGAAGCAGTGCGAGCAAGATCAAGGCGCGGGCCATCAGCCACGCACCGCCAGGACTTCCAGAGCGCGACGTGTGCGGGCAGTGCGGTCGGCCATGCCGTTCGGCGTTGCGCGGCTGCGGGCGTTGCCCAGGTTGACCACGCGGCTGACAGCCAGCACATCGCGCTGGTCGGCATAGGTGTTGAGGCGGTTGTCGTGCCAGAACGCGGCCGCCCCCATCGCACCGATCTCAGGCTCGATCAGCAGGCGTGGCATGTCTTCCAGCGGCTGGCCGATCAGCTGGCCGATATGACGGTAGTTGCCCCGGCCGGTGTGCATCATTGGGCCACGGCCGCGATATCTGAAACCATCGCCACTGGCCTCGTTGCCGTTGCCGTTCCGGCTGGCATAGACGCGATTGCCCAGCTTGGTCGGCTGGTGAACGAACGAGGCAGCCTCCGGGGCTGCGACGTACCTGCCGAACACCTCGAGCAAGCGCTCGCGGCTGTAGCTGAGCGATTCCTCCACCCGCGACAGGCTCAGGCTTTCGTGGCCGACCTGCGCGAGGAAGTAGGCGGCGCGCACGGGCGTGTTGATTCCGAATCGCTTCATCGCCGCATTGAAGGGCGCCACCCAGCGCTGGGCGCGCGGCAGCGGGCACTGCATGATCTGGGCGAGTTGTGAGGCGGTCAGCACGTCACTTGCTCCCGAACAGGTGCGCGACGTTACCGCGCGAACGATAGGTGGCAACCAGCAGTACCAGCAGCACCAGCTGCCAGCCACTGACATTGGCGCGGGCGCCCTGCAGCATGATCTGCAGCGCTTGGCCGCCCGTGGCGGCGATCAGCAACCAAGCGCACCAGGCAATGCCAGCGCGGTGGCTGGCACCGGGTGTGGGCCGGTAGGTCAGCAGCCGGATGCAGATGGCCAGGCTGAACAGCAGCGTGGCGGTGGTCATAAACTCAGCCATCGGAGCCTCCACGGGGCAGGCGGGTCACATCAGCCGTGCGGCTGCGCTCAATCATGCTCAGAGTCAGCGTGACGATGACCGCCGCGCAGATGAATGCGGCAAGGCCAGCGGACACCACGCCGAAGCGCTGCATGACCTCGGTGCCGCCCAGATAGCCGGCGACCACGCTGATGGCGAGGTAGATCAAGCGCTTCCAGATCGGCAGGTTCTTGGCCGACACGACAAAAAGGGTGGCGCCGGCGAAGGCGCCGAGGAAAGCATCGGTCTGCATGCCCGGCAGAATCGACGCGAGGCCGACCCCTGTCGCCAGTGCTGCGATGCTGCCGGTGGAGGTTGGTTCGGTCATCTCAATCCCATAGCTGAACAAGGGGGCGCATTGCGGCGCCGGTGGACGGTGCGGGTACGTCGGGCAGCTCCACGACAGTGCCGATGGGTAGAACCGGCCCGTGCAGGCTGATGCCGTAGTTCAGGTCATGCGCCTTCTCGACCATGCCGGCGGTGGTGCCGAGGTGCCGGTGGCATAGCGCATCGAGTGTGTCGCCCTGCATCGAGACGACGCGCATCAGATGAGCTCCACGGTGACGCGCGGCAGGCCCTGCAGGTCGCAGAGGGCGTTGCGCAGATCGCGGCGGATCTCATCAATGGTCGGCGTCAGTTCCTCCGCACGCTGGTTGCCTTGTGCGGTGGCGTCGTAGGAACGGTAGCGCTCGTGCAACTCAACTGCCGTGGCGCAGCCAACGGCGCGGAGGAACAGATGCACCAGCCGCGACTTGCCGTCGACCACCTGCGCCGGCACGCACGAGAGGCTGCTGTGGCCGGCCGCTTCCTTCTCCGCCTGCCACCCGGCCAGCTCCCGCGTAACGTCCATGACGGCTGACACCACAGTGCTTCGCATCCGCGGCCCCTGAATGTCACCCGGTACGCGGATCACCTCACGCAGCGCAGCGACATCCACTTCCGGCCAGAACGCGCCGGCGTTGATGTTGGGCTCCTTCGGGGGAGGCGATGCGTTGGCAACAAATCCGCTCATGGGGGCCTCGTAGGTCGCCGGTGGTCGGGGCGTCACGTCAGGGGGAGAGAAGCCCTTCAGATCAGCCCCGAGCCGGCGGGGTCGCGGGGTACGCTCGGTGAACGGCTCAGTCGTTGGACTGGCTGGCCGTGTGTTTCTTCAGGAACCGCTCGGCGTGTTCCAGGTCCTTCTTGCCGCCGCAGGCCTCATGCAGCGTGAGGGCGCGTTTGAGCGACTCCACGGCAAGGACCAGCTGCTGCTCGGTCGGCGGGTTGTCATCGTTGGCCGAACGCAGCACCCAGCGGCCACGCGCCAGCAGCAGTTTGGCGCGCACCTGATCGGGCATGTCCTGGCCATCGGTCAGGGCGATGGCCTGATCGATGACCGCCGGATCAAATTCCGTCCGAGTCCGCAGGGCAATAAGAGCGGCCTCGGCGACTTCCTCGGCCACCAGGCACCCGGTGGTCCGTTCGAAGCGGTCCGGCATCGGCAGGTCGTGCTGCAGTGCATACGCGGCGACGCGCAGCGCCTCGGGGTAGCGGCTGGCATCGATGTTCCACAGCATCACCGTGGTCACCACCTCATCGGCCGCCCCGCGCCCGGCTTCCAGCACGCCCTCGATGTAGCTGTCGTAGGCGGGCAGCAGATCGGCCTTCAGCTTTGCCTTGCCCTCGGTCGACTGGATCTGCTTGAGTCGGCCACGGTCGTTGGCCAGCTGCAGCAGCATCTGCTCATAGATGCCGGTGCCGTCCATCAGCTGATCCGGGGCGGTGCTGGCGGCCGCCTTGGCCGCCAGTGCGCGTTCCATATGCCGTCGGGCAGGGCTGCTGATCACCGGCTCAGTCCCCGACCTTGATGTTCTCGATGACGCAGCCGAGGCCGTAGTCCTCGATCACGTAGCCGTCGTTGGACGACTCGAAGTTGGCGATGCGGTTCTTCTGCGGCTGCTCCTGCAGGTAGCGGCGGCGACCGCCGATCTGCCAGTACAGCGACAGGTTCGACAGGGTAGTGATCATGATCGCGTTGGCCGGGATGAACGGCACATCGACCGGCTGCAGCCCGCCGATGCGCTTGGCGCCCAGCACCAGATCCGCCGCCAGCTGCTCGGTCGGCGCGTTGTCCTTGTTGATGATCGGGAAGTACTTGTCGTGGATCAGGTCGCGGCCGAGGATCACGCGGAGGCCCGGATCATGGCGGTGCCACGGATCGATCATGGTGGCCACCGCGTCCATCACCAGCGCGTCGAGGTTGGCGTAGTCCGCACCCGCGCCGCCTATCTTGACCAGCCCCGGCTTCCCGCCCTCGCTCATGACGCGCTCAGCGGCGTGCTCGCGGTACTGCTGCAGCCAACCCTTGTTCACGTCCTGCAGGATCGGGTTGGTGGCGCGGTCGGTGGTCTTCGCCACGCTGGTGCCGTTGAACCCGATCATGATGCGGTCCAGTGCCTGGCGCTGGACGATGGAGTCCCGCACCAGATGCCGGAACTTGGGCTGGGCGGCCCAGGCATCCAGACGCGCATACGAGATGGCTGTGTCGAAGTCGGTCTGGACGCACAGGTACTTGTTGCTGTCCAGGTCCGTCACGTCGCGCGGCTTGCGCTCGGCATCGCCGCTGGTGTCGGTGCGGCCGGCGATGGTGCTGGATACACCTACGCCAACCCTTTCGCCCTGCAGATCGGTGACCGGGACCATGTTGATCGCCTGCAGGAAGGCGCTGCTCTCCTGGATGCGGCGCTCCATGGCTTGCTGCACAGAGGGTTCAATGGCGAACATGTTCGCCGGGTTGCTCACGCCATTGAGCTGCGCGATGCGCTGGGTGTACGCATCGTACTGGCGACGGGTTTCGGGACGCATGGGTGCTCCAGATGCTTGTAGGTGGGGGCGGGGATCAGCAGTCGATGTCGTCGTCGCCGGCAGGGCCGGTGACAGGCGGGCGGCGGTTGAACGGTTCCGGGGTGGTGTCCAGCGTCTTGGTCAGCGCGGCGATCTGGTTGCTCAGGTTGCGGACGGTTTCGTCGCTCCTGGTCACGCGCTCGCGCAGCTTGCCGGTCTCTTCTTCCTGCTCGGAAAACTGCTGCAGGATCTGCGCGCAGAACTGCCCCATATCCGCCGGCTGCGGTTCTTCCTTGGGCTCTGGCTTCGGGATGATGCCGAGGGAGTGGAAGAAGCCGGCCAGCTTGTTGGTACGCGGCGCGGACGGCTCCACTTCGGTGAACTCGATCAGCGTCTCTTCGGCGGCGGTGAACACGTTGTCCGGGGCCTGCTTGCGCGCAGTGAGCGGATTGGAATCGGGGTGCTGCGCGGCGAAGGCCAGCATCTCCGTGCCGAGGCTCGCCGGCGAATCGGTTACGGCCAGACCCTGCAGGTAGGCCTTGCCGGTGCTGGCGAACTTGGGCGCGATCTCGATGCTGGTGAACAGCTTCTGCTTGAGCACATTGACCATGTTGACCAGGTCATCGGTCGGCTCGACCTGCGCGAACAGCGCGAGCTTCTTCTCGCCGCCAATATCCACCTCGGCGGCGTCCACCGACACCACGGTGCCGTAGGCACGGAAGGGGCTTTCCGGCAGCAGACTGCGCATGTGCTCCACCCAGATGCGGGCGGTATACACATCGGTGTTGTAGCCAGCGGCCATCTCTTCGATGTGCTGGCGCTCGATGGTCCGGCCATCGGACGTTGCGCCCTCGACCGCGACGCGGAAGCGCTTGGAACGGTACTTCTTGGTTTTTTCGGCCATGTCGCCCTCTGCATGAGTCGTGGCGCATCAGGTGTCGATGCGATGACTCATGTTCGGCACAGCGCGAAATTGCAGCAACGAGACCGACTTGTAACCAGCTGATCTACCGGGGCTTCTGGTGTCGCGCGAAGCGGGGCGGCTTCAACCTTGCTGCAGTGAATACCGCCGTCGCACTACCGCAGACCGATCCCCGCCGCCAAGCCAAATTCCTGTACTGGATGGGCTGGCGCGTGTGTGACATCGCCGAGGCGACCGGCGAGAAGGAAAAGACGATACACAGCTGGAAGGCGCGTGACGAGTGGGACCGCGCTGACAACGTTGAACGCATCGGCGGCGCGCTAGAGGCGCGGTTGGTGATGCTGATCATGAAGCCGGAAAAGACCGGCGGGGACTTCAAAGAGATCGACCTGCTGCACCGGCAGTTGGAGCGGCAGGCCCGCATCCAGCGATACCAGGGCGGCGGCAACGAGGCTGACCTGAACCAGGTGGTCGCCAATCGCAACAGCGGCCCCAAGAAGAAGGTCCGCAAGAACGAGTTCAGCGAGGAAGAGATCGAGCGCCTGCAGCAGGCGTTCCTCGACGGCTGCTTTGACTACCAGCGCGACTGGTACCGCGCCGGCAATCAGCGCACCCGCATCATCCTCAAATCCCGTCAGATCGGCGCCACCTACTACTTCGCCCGCGAAGCGCTGATCGATGCGCTGACCACGGGCCGTAATCAGATCTTCCTGAGCGCCTCCAAGAGCCAGGCGCACATCTTCCTAGGTTACATGCGCGGCTTCGTGCGCGAGGTGCTCGACCGCGATCTGACTGGCGACCCGATCACGCTCGCCAACGGCGCTGAGCTGTTCTTCCTCGGTACCAACGCACGCACCGCTCAGGGCTACCACGGCAACTTCTACTTCGATGAGTTCTTCTGGACCTACGGCTTCAACCAGCTGAACAAGGTCGCCAGCGGCATGGCGATGCACAAGAAGTGGCGCAAGACCTACTTCAGCACGCCGTCGACCATGGCGCACGAGGCCTTCGATTTCTGGACCGGCGAGCGGCACAACAAGGGCCGCTCGGTATCCCAGCACCTCAACATCGACGTGACCCACGACCGCCTGCAGGGCGGCAAGCTGTGCGAGGACGCGATCTGGCGGCAGATCGTCACCGTCCTCGATGCCAATGGCCGCGGTTGTGACCTGTTCGACATCGAGGAGCTCCGCCGCGACTACAGCGCCGAAGAATTCGCCAACCTGCTGATGTGCGAGTTCGTGGACGACAGCGCCAGCGTCTTCCCGCTGACCATGCTGCAGCCGTGCATGGTCGACAGCTGGGTGAGCTGGGCGGCCGACTACAAGCCCCTCGCGAACCGCCCCTATGGTGATCGGCCGGTGTGGGTCGGCTATGACCCGGCCGAGAGCGGCGACAGCGCCGGCCTCGTCGTCCTGGCACCGCCGCAGGAGCCGGGCGGCAAGTTCCGGGTGTTGGAGCGCCATCAGTTCCGAGGGATGGACTTCGCCGGGCAGGCCGAATTCATCCGCAAGATCACGCAGCGCTATTGGGTGACGTACATCGGCATCGACACCACGGGTATGGGCACCGGCGTGGCGCAGCTGGTGCGCCAGTTCTTCCCCGGCGTGGTGACCTTCAGCTACTCACCCGAGGTCAAGACGCGGCTGGTGCTCAAGGCCTACGACGTGATCAAGAACGAACGCCTGGAATACGACGCCGGCTGGACTGACTTCACACAATCGCTGATGGCCATCCAGAAAACGATGACCGCCAGCGGCCGACAGATCACCTACACCGCAGGGCGCTCGCGCGTGACCGGCCACGCCGACTTGGCGTGGGCGGTGATGCACGCCCTGCAGAACGAACCCCTAGAGGGCGGCATGGCCGCCAGCAGCACCATGGAGATTTACTGATGAACGACAGTGGAGAGACGCTGCCGCAGGTCCCGGCCGGCCGGATGGAGGCCTTCACCTTTGGCGACCCCACACCGGTGCTGGAGACGCGCGGCATCCTGGACTACCTGGACTGCTGGCAGAACGGACGCTTCTACGAGCCGCCGGTGGATCTGAACGGCCTGTCACGCACCACCAAGGCGAACCCGTATCTGCAGAGCGGCCTGACCTTGAAGCGCAACATGCTGGTGCGCCAGTTCGTGCCGCATACGCTGCTGTCGCGCTCGCAGTTCGCCCAGCTGGCCTTGGACTTCATCACCTTCGGCATGGCTTACGTGCAGCGGCGCCAAGCGCTGTCCGGCGCTACACACAGCCTCTCGGTACCGATGGCGCAGTACGCCCGGCGCGGCGTGGAGGAGGGCGAGTTCTTCCAAGTCAGGGCAGGGCGCGTTGAGCATGAGTTCAAGCCGGGCTCGGTGTATCAGCTGCGCGAGGTGGACGTCGACCAGGAGATCTACGGCATCCCCGAGTGGATGCCGGCCGTGCAGGCGGCGCTGCTCAACGAATCGGCCACGCTGTTCCGCCGCAAGTATTACAACAACGGCTCCCATGCCGGTTTCATCCTGTACCTCAACGATGCCCAGGTCGCCGACGCCGACGTGGCCGCGCTGCGCGAGGCGCTGAAGTCGGCGCGCGGCCCGGGCAACTTCCGCAACCTGTTCCTGCACTCGCCCAACGGCAAGAAGGACGGCCTGCAGCTGATCCCTGTCAGCGAGGTGGCCGCCAAGGACGAGTTCAATAGCATCAAGAGCACCACCCGCGACGACATGCTCGCCGCGCTCCGGGTGCCGCCTCAACTGCTGGGGATCGTGCCGCAGAACAGCGGAGGGTTCGGTTCCATCCGCGACGCGGCCGCCGTATGGGCCGCGCTGGAGCTGGAGCCGCTGCAGACCCGCATGCTGGCTATCAACGAATGGCTGGGCGTCGAGGTGATCCGCTTCAGCGAGTTCGATTTGGGCACGGCATCAAAGTGACCGCCGTGCTCATCAACCTGCGCTGCGGCGACTGCGCCCGCCTGCTGGCCCGCGCGGCCGGCACCTATGACCTGCAGATCAAGTGCACCCGCTGCGGTGTGCTCAACCACATGAAGGCCGAGAGCCTCCCCACGGATCGCCGCGAGCGACTCAATGAAGGCTCTTCTCATGACCAACCAGCTGATCCACGGCGACGCGCTGACCATCCTGCCGACCCTGCCGGCCGCCAGCTTCGACGCCCTCATCACTGACCCGTCCTATGCCAGCGGCGGTACGCATGCCGCCGCGCGCAAGGCTTCGCCGGCCACCAAATACGGCTGCCACGCCCACGAGGACTTCGCCGGGGACGAACCCCCCTACGTCAGAGTAGTTGTCGCCCGGATAGAATCCACCCGAGGGGCGACAATGAGAGAACGAAGTGGCTCGATACGGACAGCAGTTCAAGAACAAGGTGGT
>Ga0233366_1000232_pt1 | contig 22442 bp, 17 predicted proteins | sample ElkDunMinimDraft_23_FD_191536 | JGI IMG/M metagenome (GOLD analysis project Ga0233366, IMG submission 191536) | Fecal eukaryotic communites from dung pellets of Tule Elk in California, USA - Elk Dung C4 | ecosystem: Host-associated > Mammals > Digestive system > Large intestine > Fecal | place...
GGTGTCACTTGTATGACAGACTGCACCTTACCAATATCAATACCCAGCTCCAGCGTCATTGTACAAACAGCGGTTGTGGGCAAATTCCCTTTCTGCAGTCTGGCTTCAAGCGTCTCACGTAACTCCCTAGCAAGGGAGCCATGATGAGGAAAGAATTCATTAGGAACGACATTTGCTTCACACATGTCGCTCATGTGTTGCCGCTATGCTTTCAGTACGCTTTCGACTGTTAGCAAAGACCAGGTGGGAATCGCCACGACAGAGCCTGAAAATATCCGCGCAGACGAGCTGTTCAGCAGAGCTCTGGAGCTCTTCCCCTTTTTCGGGCACCCGCTCAAGATAACCTTTAACCTGAACCTGTAGTGTAGCGGTGCTATTACTGTCTGTTACCGTTTCACAAGGTAATCTCTTATCCGGACGCAATAATTCTGGCACTTTTTCCAGCTCTTCCAGAGTGGCACTCAACGCGACACGGGGAACTGGATTTAACTGGCGTCCCAGCACATGGTCAATTCTATTAAGCAGCGAAAGCAGTTGTATACCACGCTCTGAGCCAATAAAAGCGTGGAACTCATCAATAACAATGTATGCCACTGAAGAAAACGCCTGTTTGAGCCAACCCAATGAGTTTATGAGCAAAGACTCAAGTGATTCAGGTGTGATAAGTAAGATACCTGACGGGCTTGTCCGTGCTTTCCTCTTTTTGCTTTGTGGTACATCCCCGTGCCAGGGCATCACTTGCATTTCCAGGGCTTCCCCCAGGCTCTCAAGACGACGGTGCTGATCGTTAATCAATGCCTTCAACGGACTGATATAGATAATGCCAAATCCACTAGTGAGATCTGCAATCGCTGAACAGGCAGGAAGAAAGAAAGCCTCTGTTTTACCCGCAGCTGTACCTGCACTAATTAGTACATCACGATCACGGGCTAAAATTGCCGGAATAGAGCTCTCCTGCAAGGGCCTTAATGATGACCAGCCCTGCTTATAAACCCACTTACGGACACGGGGATCGAGACTATTGTAGGCACTGCTCATAGTCTGAAATTCGCCAGGCCATCATCGTCATCACTTTCCTCCACAATGGCATCACCCATATCGCTGGGCTTGTCTTCTTCAATCGCCACCCCCTCAATGAGAGCTTGCCAGTTCATCGTTCTGTTTTGTTCCAGCACAGCCAGCATATCCAGAAAACCTTTCATGGTATTGCGGGGAGTTCGAAAGTAAGCATCTCCGATGGTTTTGCTGCAGTGATGCAGAAACCCGGTCAGAGCATCATCTGGCACCAGATAATTTGCGGGATCTCCACCAGCATAAACATGACGAAGGTTTTTCAGTAAAATATACAGTTCCTCAGGAGTGAGGCTGGTAAGATGCAACGTGGGAGACGAGTAGTCAATCACGCCCGCTTTCTGTGCGAATCGGTTTTCTGCCAGACGCGACTTGTAGTGATTTAATGAATTTGGTCACCTGAACAGAGGTGATATGCTCACCTCAGAACAACACAGTGGCAAATACCGCCAAAACTATGGATGTTGGTCTTTCCACGATAGCAAGATGGGTCAAAAAACTGCAGGATAAGCGTCAGGAAAAAACACCAAAAGTCTCCCCCGATAACTCCGGGACAAATCGAAGTACCTGAGCTTAAGAATAAACTACAACGAATTGAAATAGAAAAAGAAATATTTTAAATGGCTACCACGTTCTTGATTTCCAACTCCCTGAATCGTTCTCGATCATCGGGAAACTCAGGACGCGTTATCCTGTGGCCACTCTCTGTCACGTGTTCGGTAGTTATCGCAGTAGCTACAAATACTGGAAAAATGTTCTGGAAAACCAGACGACAGACGATCTGTATTACGAAGTCAGGTACTTGAGCTACATAGCATCAGACACGGTCGGCCTGAGTAAGAGGCATCGCCACAATTGCAAACCAGAGAGGCCATCAGATAGGCCGCTGGTTTGATGGCAGGCTTATGAAAGATTTGAGGCTGGTCAGTGGCCAGCCGTCGGCTCACCGGTACAGGTTTGGCAGTCATGAACGTGTTACTATCCCTAAGCACCCTTAACAGCAATTCGCTGTGACAGAGCCAAATCAAGTATGATGTGGCGACATAACAAATTTCTGCACAGGTAAACGATGGGGATACCTGGCAGTGGTCCTTGATCTGTTCGCAAGAACGCCTGTGAGATGGGCGATATCGCTCTCAGCGGACAGCAGACTGACTATAAAAGCGCTGTAGCTGTAAATATCGTGGGAAACTCGTGGCAAACCAGAATGTCGTCCAAGGAAGCCGTTATACAAGCCGGAGGTTCCGGCAAGCACTATGGCTATACCTGATCAGGCAAAGTATGAGTCGTGGGGAACTGTTGGGATGCAATCCAATGGAACGCTTCTTCAGGAAGTCTGAAGATCAAATGGATTCCAGTACAAGTTATGTAAGCTTCAGCGATGCAGTTCACGTCATAACGGATTATATCGTTGGGTATTATAGTGCACTCAGGCCTCACGAATAAAATGGCAGGTTACTACCAAACGAATTGGAAAATAGATACTGGAAAAAATTTAAAATCGTGATCATTTTTTGTTGACCACTACAAACATTTATGTTTTTTTATGCTAATGAAGTTATCCTTCCTTTCTGCTTGGTTGTCTCATTCATACAGATATCTGGAAGACATAACTTGTTGTGAAAAGTAGATGCTTACCGCATGTCTGATGCACTTTTGTATAAAGGCAAAGTATTTCAGAAAATGGAAATGATTATATGAACAACACAGACTCATTAGAAAAAATAATCAAACATCAACAAAACAACGATCCAAAATACCCTGGCCAGGAGCATCTGTTGATACAACTCTGTATCCGCGTAAACAAAAAAATACAGGATAATATATCGAGTTTACTCAGTGGATATGGAATAAATTATTCAACATATATGGTTCTTACCATATTATCCACAGCAGATAATCATTGTCTTTCGCCCTCAAAGATAAGCAGAGAACTCCAGTTTACCAAAACAAACATTACCCGCATTACAGATTTTTTAGAAAAAGCAGGGTATATAGAAAGAACTGATAGCAGAGAGGATCGCCGTGCTAAAAAAATCAGTCTGACATCAGATGGTCTGTCCTTTATTCAGAACGTCAATATTGCACAAAGTCTGCACCTGAAAGAAATCTGGAGCCCGCTGACCCATGCAGAGTGTGAACTGTTTGAAGACATTAATAAAAAATTACTGACGCATATTGCTGATGTGTGTCCCTAAAGCATGAAGAGTTTGAGGAAACTGAAGAGCTTCAAGCAATGAATCATATAATAAGCAGGCATAAGAGCGACATAACTACAGGCGGAAACAGCGATACAAGAAAACTACTGGTTTAGGTCACAATGCAGCAAAATGACAAACTCATACGACGGTTCTTGTGAATGATGCGGTGCCTAACCCGCAAATATCAGCATGATTCACCGTAGAACTTACTGATACAAGATAACGTAATGATTGAGCTTATCTCATATGGGGTAACGCGCAATAAAAATAGTTGCAACATTGTTTATAATTGTTCAATCTATCTTATTTTTATTAATATAGTTGAGCTTCTCAACACATTACTTTAAAGTTCTACACTAAAGAGAACAAAATTATCACAACGGATATGGAGATACTTTCAGGCCAGTCAAACCGGTTTAACTGATATGGTTGAATACACGCTTGACTATGAATGGTTTATGGTATTCAGTCCCGATAACTATGGGGCCAGTTTTGTGTAGCTTTCAACTTTAGTTGTTTTCACTCATCATAGATGATGCAATAAAAACATCATTTTCTCACGCATTGCATATTGCTGGTATATCCATATCACATGTAGCACAGAGTGTTGACTAAATTATAGAAATATGATTTTTTATCTCATTGACAAAGAAGTTAAGGACCGAGAGATGAGTTTTAATACCACACACGAGAAATCTGAAATCTATCGTCTGATCCTTAGAGAAAGTGAACTCATTACAGCATGGGTAAAATCTGGAGACACGCCGTCAGCAGTTTACGGAAAACTACGCGATAAAAACCCGGATATAGTCTTTTCGATAAATGGCTTTTTATATAACCTACGTAACTTTAACTATGCACTATATGAAACAGCCACAAAGAACAAAAGCAAAACAAGGTTAATAATACTCAACCATTATGATGATATTGCATCAGCTATCCGTGCTGGTCATACGCTTAAAGGTGTTTACAAACTCGTATGCCCACATATAACATATAACTGTTTTATTACACAACTCAGGAAAACCTATCCTGACCTGCATTCTCAGGGTAAAGCGAATCGCAGCAACAAAAACAGAATAATAGCTAACTGATGATATATAAAATGTTTTACACTATATCTTTTATTGTAACTAAAATTACTTTGACCCTACAAAAAGAAAGGTAAGAAGGGGTTTAAAAGATCATCACGAGACAACTGTTCTAGTTTTTCAAGCCCCCCATTAATTTAAAAAACAGATACCAAGCATGAATAAGATTATATAAATTTCATTACATACAATTCATTACTGTCCGGACAAATATTGTTGTTTATAAAATATAACACACCAATTGTAAAGCTGTGAGGTCATGCTACTTTTAACAGAATTTTTAAACAAGAGGGAATGGGAGACCATTAATAATACAAGAAACAAAAATTAACCGCAAATCTAACTGTACAAACTGCAATATTCTTGGATGTAAGCAAACCCCGTTTTGCAAGTACTGTCGTAGTGTCAAAGATATATCCGGAGCTAAACGCTCTTTATATCTCCATGTAGCAATATTCATCATTATTATTGTGCTTACTATTATTTCAGTACTTTGACAAGCCTTTTAATATTACATTAACGCTCTTTAACTGTAGGACAGCACAGCGTAAATTGTTGAATAGTTCATTTAAAAAATCATAAGGATAAAAAACCAACACTTAAAACATTGTTCTTTTTTCAAGAACACATATTTAAATAAAATAACAAACCGCTACCAACTTTAAAACATTAAAAAAAACTGTGAGAGATTACTCTGAAAAGACTTCATAGCTTTTTAATAAACCATATTAAATAAACAATACATATGTTACCCCCCCAACAAAAACGTGACAAGAACATAACACCATAAGCAGATACCATATAACCGCACACCACCATAACGAATTGGTCACTGGTTCATGACAAACCGTTCATAATTGCTAAAAATATTAATACACCATCATATAGACTTTCATGTCTAATGAAAATATTTATACTCCAGAATAGCCACAACCTTTATAAAATTCAGCTCATTAGAATATAAATGCATATGCCAATGAACAGAATACATTCTCATCCTTATTGAGGAACATACTGCCTGAGAGAAAAATCATCACTCAGACTTTGAAATAACATTGTCGAGTTCATATTATACAAAAGGGGAGTCATTCCCCTTTTTTAGCTTAGGTACTCAGTTTATAAAGAAATGGCAGAATACTCTGTGTTTATCCATGAGTGTTCCTTTTCCCAGGTGAATATCCATTTACGTACTGGTCCGGCCATCACGTTAAGGTAATAACTGTCATACCCGGCCATCGTCGCCACCGGGTGGTACCCTTTCGGCACCATGACCACGTCACGGTTATAGACCGCCATACATTCATCAAGTGTGCGGTCATCGGTATACACCCGCTGCATGCAGAACCCCTGTTCCGGGTTGAGGCGATGGTAATAGGTCTCCTCCAGATAGCTCTCCTGAGGCGGGTTATTCGTATCGTGTTTATGGCTCGGGTACGAACTGGTACAGCCTTCGTTGGTCCAGACCTCGACGACCAGCAGGCTATCAGCGGACTTGTCTTCCGGCAAAATATTATGCACATAACGCTGGTTGTGGCCGTTACCGCGCGCTTCGCCATCGATATCCTGAGGTGCAATCAACCGCGTCGGGTATGTCCCTTTTCCCGGAGCGGTACAGACTGCCAGCTCCAGTTTCGTCAGCGCCTTCACCTGCACTGCCTCCTGCGGGGTGACGTAAACCGCCCAAGGTTTGATGCGCTCGAACGGGCTCATCCGCTCCCCGATATCAGTAAACTGTGCAGAAGGAGTGCTGATGAAAGCGCGCCCGGCCACCAGCACCAGACAGCGCTCTTCACTGACAGCGGGCAGCGTCAGTTGCTGCCCTTCCTCAAGTTCATAGGCCTCAAAGCCAACATATCCCCATCCGGCGCTTTCCGGCGTGACAGACTGAGTCCGCCCCTCAGCGTTCGGCTGTTGCCAGCGTGATAACAGACGTGACATGTCACCTCCTCAGATAAGCCCGGCGTCGCGCGCCAGGCGGCTCAGATTGTTATATCCCAGACGGGCGTAGGTCAGCGGATGGGCGATCGCCGGGTCCTGTTCAGCCTCCACCACCAGCCAACCGTGATAATCCTGCGTTTTCAGCAGTTGCATAATCGGCGGATAATCTACGCAGCCGTCACCCGGCACGGTAAACACGCCGCTCAGCACCGCGTCGAGGAAGCTGGTTTTACGGTTTTTGACGTCCGCCAGCACGTCGGCGCGCACATCTTTGCAGTGAACATGATTGATGCGCGATGCCCATCGCTGTGCCACCGCCAACGGATCGGCCCCGGCAAAGGTCAGGTGGCCGGTATCCAGCAGTAAACCAACCTCCTCACCCGTGTGGAGCATCAGGTTGTCCACGTCTTGAGCGGACTCAATCACCGTGCCCATATGATGGTGGTAAGCAATCTGTACCCCCTGTTGCTGCGTATAGCGGGCGAACACGGTGAGCTTCTCACCATACTCTTTCCAGCATTCCTGCGGGAAACGTGGGCGCAGGTGAACCGGCGTCTGCTGCTCACCGTGAATGCAGCCACTCACTTCCGCAAAAACCAGTACTTTTGCACCCAGCTCTCGCAGCAGCGTCAGATGCGACTGCACAGCAGCAATCTCGTCCTCTACACTGCGTTCCAACAGGCGGCCGGAATACCAGCCGGAGACCAACTGCAGGTCGTGGCGCTGCAAAATGGGGCCGAGCAGGCGCGCTTCTCGCGGGAATTTATTGCCCAGTTCGAAGCCGGCAAAACCGGCCTCTTTCCCTTCACTCAGGCAGGTCTCCAGAGATGTCTCCGCGCCCAGTGAAGGCAGATCATCGTTCGTCCACGTCAGCGGGTTGATGCCCAGTTGTACACTCATTGTCGTCTCCATTATGCGTGTCCGCGCTCGCGCCACCAGGCGATAAGCTGCAGGTAGTTGTCCCGGATGCGCGCCACCAACTGCGCATCGTCAATATCGTATTTCAGCCATGCGCGGGAGGCATCGCCAAACAGCGTGCGCCCCACGGCGAAGCCTTTCACCAGCGCCTGCCCCGCGGCAGCTTTGAAGTCGGCACGCAGCTGTTCCGCCGGAGCATCCAGACCGAGGATCACCACGCCGCGGCAGTGCGGGTCCCGGCGCGCGATAATCTCGCTCAGTGCCGTCCAGCCTTCGGCGGAGAGCGGCGGCAGTTTCCACCAGTCGGGGTAAATGCCAAGGTTGTAGAAGCGGGAAATGGCACGCAGATAAAGTTCGTCACTGCGCGGCATAGTGGCGGGTAATATCACCTCCAGCAGCAGTTCATGTCCGGACTGACAGCAGGCGTGGTACACCTCGGCGATTTTCTGCTCCTGCTCCAGACGCAAGCCGTGGGCATCTTCCGGATGGAAAAAGACCAGGCACTTCACCACATGCTCCTGCGGCCAACTGATAAGCTGGGTACCAATGTTACCGTGCTCCATCTCCAGCGGACGCGAGCCTGGCAGTTCAATGGGACGACCAATCCACCACCCTTCGCCGGTAATGGCGTTCAGCGCATCCTGACCAAAGGTGCCATCGCACAGCAGGCCGGCTTTCCCCTCCAGCCCGGCAGAGCTTGCCGCCTCTCGGCTGGCCTGCAGGATCAGCTGTTTCAGCGCCGGAATACGCTTAAGCGACGCGCCGCACTGCAGCGCCATATCTTCCAGTTGACTGCGGTGATCGAACGCCATCACGCACAGCTCCGGCCATTCGCGGCGGCGGGTGGTCACCCGGTGCAGATGGTTAAGACGCGGGTCAATGTCCGGGCGCGGAACGAGCGCGGCGCGGGAGAGGTAATCATCCAGCTCAATTTTGCTCGGCATCGCCGGTGCACAGCCGTGGCGCGAGACCACCAGCGCCCCACAGGCGTTGGCGTAGCGGCACGCCTGCTCCCAGCCCTCGTCGTTCAGGTAACCGCGCAGCAGGCCAGACATAAACGCATCTCCCGCGCCAAGGACGTTAAGCACCTCCACACGCACGCCGGTCACCGTCAGGCCGTCATCCAGCCGAGGTGGAATGGCATCGGTATACACCGAACAGCCCAGCGCGCCGCGCTTGCAAACCAGTGTCGCCTTGCTGACGTGGCGCACCTGCGCCAGCGCCTGCAACGTATCGGTGCTGCCCCCCGCAATGTGAAACTCCTCTTCGGTGCCGACAACGACGTCGAAAAGGTGTAGCACCTCCTGAAGTTCACGGGTAACCTGTTCGGCAACGATAAAACGCGTTTCGCCGTCTCCTAGAGAGGTTAGTCCCCACAGCACTGGACGGTAGTCGATGTCCAGCACCGTGCGCACGCCGTGACGGCGGGCGTAATTCAGCGCCGTCAGCACCGCCTCGCGGGTCTGCGGGTGAGAAAGGTGAGTCCCGGTGATGGCAATACACCGTGCGGAGGCAATGTAGCTTTCGTCCACATCGCTGGCAGTAATCGCCATATCCGCGCAGTTATCGCGATAAAAAATCAGAGGAAAGGTGTCCCGGTCTTTAATGCCGAGTAGCACCAGCGCCGTGAGGCGTTCTTTATCGGTGATCAGATGGCTGGTATCGCAGCCCACCTGGTTTAACTCTTCCCGCAGGAAGCGCCCCATATGTTCATCGCCAACGCGCGCCAGCATTGACGAGCGTAAGCCCTGACGCGCGGTACCGTACGCCACGTTGCCGGACGAGCCGCCGAGATATTTGGCGAAGCTCGACACATCCTCCAGGCGGGCACCAATCTGCTGGCTGTAGAGGTCTACCGCCACGCGGCCCATGCATATCACATCAAACTGCTTTTCCACGTTGAACCCTCTTCAGACAATGTCATTCACGTTCAGCCAGAGGCCCTGCTGGTGTGAGAGTGCGATGGCATCCAGCACACGCGAGACCTTCCAGCCCTCTTCGAAGTCCGGCCACATCGGTGCGTCGGTGGCGATGCCGTCTACCAGATCACGCACTTCCACCGTTTTTTGATCGTTAAAGCCGATACCATGACCTGCGCCCATGCAAAACGCGCCGTAATCCGGGTGTGCCGGACCGACCAACAGTGTCCGGAACCCCTGACGGTTCACCGGATCATCATGCAGATAGAGCTTTATCTCTGCCATCCGCTCTTGGGTAAAACTGATCGCTCCTTTGGTACCAGTAATGACGTATGACAGCCCCATCTTGCGGCCGCAGGCGACGCGGGAAGTTTCAATGACGCCCTGCGCCCCGCCCGCAAAGCGCACCATCGCGTGGGCCTGATCTTCATTTTCCACGGTGACCATTTCCGACGATCCGGCCTTTGCCGGACGTGCCGGTACCACAATTTTCAGATCGCCACAAACCTGCTCAATCTCTCCCACAAGATACTGGGCCATATTGACGATATGTGCCGCCAGGTCACCCAGAGCCCCCAGTCCGGCGGTCTCTTTAAAACAGTGCCAGTGAATAGGGGAAAGCGGGTCGGCCATATAGTCTTCGTTGTGGGTTCCGTAGAAGTGGATCACCTCACCAATTTCGCCGCGCGCAATAATCTCTTTCGCCAACTGTGCCGTCGGGTTTTTCATGTAATTGAAACCCACCAGCGTTTTCACCCCTGCCCGCTTCGCAGCGTCGACCATCTCACGCGCGTCGTGGGCATTCAGTGCCAGCGGCTTTTCCGAATAGACGTGCTTGCCGTGGCGGATCGCCTCCAGCGCCATCTCTTTGTGAAGATGGTTAGGGGAGCAAATATCCACCACATCAATGGCCGGGTCGACCACGAGCACCCGCCAGTCTCCGGTTGAGCGATTGAAGCCAAACGCCTGCGCGCGTTCTGCCGCCAGCGCCGGATTCACCTCAGCCACCATCTCGCGCACCAGTTTGCCGCGCAGATTGAACACCGTCGGTGCCTGGGCATAGGCAATGGCATGCGCCTTGCCAATATACCCGGTGCCAATCAATCCAATACGAACCTCTTTCATCGTGATCCTCACAGTGCGCCGCGACGGCTCTTGGCATAGGTGTCGAATGCCACCGCCAGAACGATAATTAATCCGGTGATAATTTGCTGGTAGTAGGCCGAGACGTTCATCAGTACCAGGCCATTAATCAGAATGCCCATGATGATGGAGCCGATGATAGTGCCGCCGATGCGCCCATATCCCCCCATCAACGACGTGCCGCCAATAACCACCGAGGCAATAACACGCTGCTCAAAGGAGATCCCGGCAACCGCCTCAGCGCTCCCCAGACGAGCGCTCAGGATGAAGCCCGCCAGCCCCGCCAGACAGCCAATCAGCACATAGACGCTAACCAGCACACGCTTCACGTTTACCCCAGCCAGACGTGCCGCCTCCGGGTTGCCACCGATGGCATAGACGAAGCGCCCCCAACGGGTTTTATGCAGTGCCAGATAACCACCAATGGCAACGATGGCGAAGATCCAGATCGGAATGGAGATGCCGAGCAATTCCCCTCGTCCCCACCAGCGATAACCCTGATCGAAGCCGGCAATCGGCGCACCGTCGTTAATCACGAGCGTCAGACCACGCCAGATGGTCATCCCGCCAAGGGTGACGATGAACGGTGGTAGGCGCAGGCGGGTGACGCCCAGACCGTGCAGGAAGCCAATCGCTGTACCCATGGTCAGACAAATCCCCAGCCCAATCAGCCAGCTCATACCGCCCCAAGCGTTCGGATCGACTGTGGTGAAATTGTCGCCTTTGATCACGTACGCCGCTGTCATGGCGCACACTGCCAGAATAGAGCCCACGGAGAGGTCGATCCCAGCGGTCAGAATGACGAAGGTCATCCCCACGGCCATGATCCCGTAGATGGAGACTTCGGTCAGGATGTTGAAAATATTGCGTTCAGAGAAAAAATTACTGTTCTGCGACTGAAAGAAGATCAGCAGCAGGATCATGAAAATCAGTACCCCGAAGCGCTCGAAGAAGGCAATGGGATCGATGCGTCCGGCGCGTTTTACCGGGACCTGCGTTTTAGGAATCATCTGCGTCATGAGAAACTCCGTTATGCCGCGTTCAGGGCGTTGTGGTTGATAGCCATCATCGTCATCAGCCGTTCTTCGTTAGCGTCGTCACCGTGGATCTCGCCAGTTAACCGGCCTTCACTAAGGGTGATGATCCGGTCAGACACCGCCATCACTTCAGGCAGATCGGAGGAGATCACGATCACCGCCACGCCCTTTTTCGCCATATCAAACAGCACCTGGTGCACTTCCGATTTGGTTCCAACGTCGATGCCACGTGTCGGCTCATCGACAATCAACACCCGTGGATTGAGCGCCATGCAGCGCGCGAGGATAACTTTCTGCTGGTTGCCGCCAGAGAGCTTACGCACCTCCTGCGTGCTGTTGACCATTTTGATCTGCAGCGCCTGGCGGTAGGACTCAATCAGGTCGTCCTCTTTGCGGGTATTCACAAACCAGCGCCACTGCAACAGCGAGGAGAGGCAGGAGAGCGACAGGTTGTCGCGAATCGACAGACCCAGCACCGCCCCCTCTTTTTTGCGATCTTCCGGCACCAGCGCCAGCCCTTGCTCCAGCGCATAAAGTGGGTCACGCGGCTTGTACGGCACGCCGTCCAGCTCAAAGCTGCCAGTGGTAAAGGCGTCGGCGCCAAACAGGCAGCGCGCTACCTCAGTACGACCAGCCCCCACCAGCCCAGCGATACCCAGAACTTCCCCGGCATGGACGTGAAAACTGATGTCATGCAGGGCGATGCCATGTGGATCCAGCGGCGGTTTTTCCCGGCTTAACCCCTTCACCGACAAACGGACAGGTTTGTCTTCATGGTGGGTTTCGCTGGCAGGGCGGCGGTTAAAGGCCACATCACGCCCTACCATCAGGCGGATCAACTGCTCTACGTTCGTCTCCGTCACTGCGCCGGTGCCGGTGAAACGGCCATCCTGGAAAACGGTGAAACGATCGCAAAGCTGGAAAACTTCATGCAGACGGTGAGTAACGTAAATAATGCTCACGCCGCGGTTTTTAAGCTCCCGCACCACGCGGTGCAGGCTTTCCACCTCGCTGTCACTCAGGGCGGCGGAGGGTTCATCCATGATGATCAGCCTGGCATTGAGGGTCAGCGCCCGGGCAATCTCCACCATCTGCTGCTGGGCCACGCTCAGACGGGCGACGGGCGTGGTGGGTGCGACATTCAGTTGCAGATAATCGAGAATCACCTGCGCTTCCTGATTGACCGCTTTTTCGTCGACGATCAGGTTACGTTTACGCGGTTCGCGTCCGAGAAACATGTTTTCCGCAACGGTCATATTGGGCAGCAGGTTGAATTCCTGATAGATGGTGATAATGCCCTTGTTCTGCCGTTCTACCGGGGAGTCGTCCACCGGCAGCGTTTCGCCATTGAACCAGATCTCCCCGCGCGTTTGTGGCTGTGCGCCCGCGAGTGCCTTCAACAGCGTGGATTTCCCAGCGCCGTTTTCGCCCAGCAAAGCGTGAATTTCACCCGTGCCGACGGTGAGCTGGGCGCTGCTCAGCGCCCATACGCCGGAAAAGCTTTTTGCCAGGTCGGTTACTTTCAGTAAGGGTTGCGACATCAGCCTGCTCCTTATTTATGGGGAGCCGCCCGTACGGCGGCTCCGGACAAATCAGTTACCGGCCTCAGCAATACGCTCAGCCTGTTGCAGGTTCTCTTTGGTGATCAGCGTCGGCGGATAGTCCGCCCCGGTGATGGCTTTTTTCTCACGCACGTTAGCCACCAGTTGGCTCATCGCCGTGGTCACCGCAAAGCCGGGACGCTGATCCGCCGTAACCGCCAGCCAGCCGTCGCGCACGCGGGCCAGCGCTTCCGGTACCGCATCAAAGCCGGTGACCAGGATTTCACCCGGTTGCACACCCTGACTCTGAAGGGCTTCAATCGCCCCCAGCGCCATATCGTCGTTGGCGGAGAGGATCACCTGCGGACGTTTTGGCAGCGACGGTAAAACGCTTTCGACAATGCGCATCCCTTCAGAACGCATCCAGTTGCCGGTCTGATCGGCGACGATTTTGTACTTATCCCCGCCCGCCTTCAGGCTGTCGCGGATCCCTTTGGTGCGTTCAATATTGGAGGAGGAGCCCGGTTGACCGGTCAACAGAATGATCTCCGCGCCGTTGGGGAATTTGGTTTTGACGAAGTCGCCAATCGCCTGGCCGCCCTTGTAGTTGTTGGCACCAAAGTGCGGCACTTTTTTCTGGCTGTCGACGGAGCGGTCAAGCGTAACGACCGGCAGCTTCGCATCCTGAATTTCATCTACCGCACTGGAGACCGCGTTCACATCGTTCGGGGAGACGATAAAGCCCTGCGCACCACGGGTGATGGCGTTTTCCAGGTCAGCCACCTGCTTCGGTGAGCTGCCCTGACCGTCCAGTACCTGAAGTTTCACCCCCATCTCTTTTGCGGCTTTCACCGCCGTGCGCTGCATGTGAACTTCAAACGGCATGGCCAGGTTTGGCGTACTGAAAACAATTTGCTCGTTTTCGGCTATGGCGGCCCCGGATGTCATGGCGATGAGGGCGGCTAAGATCAGTTTTTTCATTATTATGTCTCTCTGTGTAGGGTTGTTGTGTTTAGAGGACGATCTCACGCTGGCAACGTAGTGATTCCAGCGCTTTATCCGCGAGGTACAGCGCACGTTCACCATCATCGCCGCTGCAATCAGGCACCGCTTCGCCGCGCAGAACCGCAACAAAGTGCTCCCATTCCGCTGCGTAAGCGGATTTGTAGCGTTGCAGGAAGAAGTGTTCCGGCAGCGCGCTGGTGCAACCCTGTTTGCCGTAGTGCTGCACCTGGTTTTCAAGGATATTGCCCGCGCACAGCAGCCCTTCGGAACCGTGTAGCTCCAGGCGCTGGTCGTAGCCGTATGAAGAGCGGCGACTGTTGACGATGGTTGCCATCGCGCCGGAGGCATATTTCAGAACGATAAACGCGGTGTCGATATCTCCCGCTTCGCCAATCGCCGGATCCACCAGGTTGCTGCCCTGGGCATACACCGACACCGGCTCTTCGCCCATGATGAAGCGTGCCATGTCAAAGTCGTGGATGGTCATATCACGGAACATGCCGCCGGAAACACGCACGTACTCCGCAGGCGGTGGAGACGGATCGCGGGAGATGATCAGCAGTGATTCCGGTTTGCCGATACGCCCAGCCTGAGCGTCGGTTTTCACACGACGGAACTGTGGGTCAAAGCGGCGGTTAAAACCGATAAACAGTGGTACGTCATACTCTTTGACCACTTTCAGGCAGTCGTGTACACGGGCAAGATCAAGGTGTACCGGTTTTTCACAGAAGATGGCTTTGCCGTAACGGGCGGCCATTTCAAGCAGATCCGCGTGGGTGTCGGTCGCGGAGGCGATCAGTACGGCATGAACGTTCGGGTCGGTCATCGCCTCATCCAGGCTCTGCTGGCGCGCCTGATACTGTGTCGCGAGACGCGTGGCAAACTCCTGATTCGGGTCAACCACAGACCAGAGCGTGGTCGCACTATGGCTGGCGATGTTAGCTGCATGTACCTGGCCAATTCGGCCAGCGCCCAGTAAAGCAATGTTAAACATAACGGCTCCCGGTGTTGGTGAATGCGGTGAACTAACGACACTATAAATAAAACATTTATTTCATTTTTATAAATAGTGAAAATTATGTTTTTGAGCACCAGTTAACACTTTTGAGATGCATTAGATAAATTTTGTTATCAATCTCACAACACCGAGGAAGATATGTCCCTCCATTACAAGGGGGGGAGGGAATAAAAACTGTACCATCCCCTCTCCCGTTGGGAGAGGGGATGGGTGAGGGGAAAAAAGAAAAATGAAATGAAAATTTCGTTACGACAGGAAACTCAATACTGACGAGCTTTTTTCACCTGAGCCTGTGTTTGCTCGGCGGCCAGGCGCACTGCTGGCGACTCTGCCACCTGTGCGTTGCCGGTTCGCCACCATGACGCGTAATCATGGGTCATGGTTTTTGGTAGCACTTTGATGTCGAGGAGCGTCGGTCCCGGGTGAGCGCGCGAGGCTTCCAGCGCCGCCAGCAGGCTTTTCTCATTATGTACCCGCCATGCGCGGCAACCGTAGCTTTCCGCGTTTTGCGCAAAATCGACCTTCACCAACGGCCCGTCAAGCTGACCTGTTTTCGGATTACGGTAACGATTTTCTGTGCCAAAACTCCCCATTCCGTGCCCCATCTGCAGGTTATTAATGCAGCCGAAGCTGGCGTTATCAAACAGCAGAATGGTGACCTTAATTCCCTCCTGTACGGCAGTTTGCAGCTCTGAGTGCAGCATCATGTACGAACCATCGCCTACCATGGCATACACCGGCTGCTGAGGTTTTGCCAGCTTCGCACCAATAGCCGCTGCGACCTCATACCCCATGCAGGAGTAACCATACTCCAGGTGGTAACTGTCAGGCGTTTTAACCTGCCAGAGGCGTTGCAAATCCCCTGGCAGCGATCCGGCCGCCCCCACTACAATGGCGTTATCCTCAATATGCTGGTTAATGAGCCCCAACACCCGCGTCTGGGTCAGGTGTGTGTTGAGCGTTTCACCGTATTCCATTAGCTGTGCATCAAGGTGCCCTGCCACTTCGGGAACGTCGTCAGGATGCCACTGGCGTTCCCACAGTCGACAGCATTCATCGTGCCAGGCGGATTTCGCATGGGCAATCGCCTCCCCCCAGCCACTACGATAATCTTTCAGTGCGTGGGTCAAAGCTGTCAGACCAGTTCGGGCATCGGCAATGAGCGCGGTGGCATCCAACTTCAGGGAGTCAAACTCAGCCACGTTCAGCAGCAGGAACTCGACGTCGGGATGAGAAAAGAGTGCCTTAGAGCCGGTAGTAAAATCCGTCAGGCGCGTGCCGATGCCAATCACTAAGTCAGCCTGCGGCGCAAGCTGGTTGGCAGCCATTCCGCCCGTCACGCCCACCCCGCCCAGATTAAGCGGGTGGTCACTTACCAGCGCCCCCTTACCGGCCTGGGTTTCGGCAAACGGCAATTGCAGCACTTCAACAAATTCCCGTAACGCCTCATGCGCACCGGAGTAACGCACGCCACCGCCGCACACCACCAGTGGACGGCGCTTGCGGGAAATCAATGCATGAGCCTGCGCCAGTCGCTGCGGGTCAGGCGGACGGCGTTCAATATGATGCACCCGACGCGCAAAGAAACTCAGGGGGTAATCCCAGGCCTCCCCCTGCACATCCTGAGGTAGGCAAATGGTCACCGCCCCTGTATTTGCGGGGTCAGTAAGCGTTCGCATCGCACTTAACATCGCGCTCATAAGCTGTTCAGGACGGTTGATGCGGTCCCAGTAGCGGGAAACCGGGCGGAAGCAATCGTTGGTACTGATGCTGAGATCGTGATACTGCTCGATCTGCTGCAACACGGGGTCAGGCTGGCGGCAGGCGTAGATATCCCCTGGCAGTAGCAGCAGTGGAATGCGGTTCGCCGTGGCCGTCGCTGCCGCCGTCACCATATTGGCAGCGCCAGGCCCAACGGATGAGGTGACAGCAAAAATACGATGACGGCGATGCTGTTTGGCGAATCCCGTCGCCATATGGGCAATCCCCTGCTCGTTACAGCCTTGCATCACCTGCAGATGACCAGGATCCTGTTCCAGCGCCTGGCCGATACCGAGCACGTTACCGTGCCCAAAGATCGTTGCCACGCCCTCCACAAAGGGCGTTTCTTTACCATCAACGCTAACATATTGTTGGTTAAGAAATCTGACCAGAGCCTGGGCCATAGTCATACGTTCGGTTTGCATAAAACCCCCTGTCAGCCCAGCGTTGGCATGGAGAACGCTGCACCTGTCTCCTGCTGCATTTCCGGCCAGCGTGCAGTGATGGTTTTCATTCGGGTGTAGAAACGCACGCCATCGTTCCCGTGAACATTGAGCGCGCCAAAAATGGAACGTTTCCAGCCACCGAAACAGTGGAATGCCATTGGCACCGGGATCGGCACGTTGACCCCCACCATACCCGCCTGCACCTCTTCACAAAAGCGGCGTGCGCAGCCACCGTCACGGATGAAAATGGCCGAGCCATTACCATATTCGTGTCGGTTAATCAGATCCACCGCACTGGCGTAATCTGCTACGCGCACCACAGAAAGCACCGGTCCGAAAATTTCTTCTTTATAGATGGTCATCTCCGGGGTGACGTTATCGAACAGAGTCGGCCCAACGAAATAGCCCTGCTCGTGCCCTTTCACTCTGAGGCCACGCCCGTCCACACGCAGGTTAGCCCCCTGAGCTTCGCCACTGTCGATATAGCCCAACACTTTGCTGCGGTGTGCGGCGGAGATCAGCGGCCCCATCTCGTTTTCTGGCGTCTGGTTCAGGCCAAGTCCGACGCGCAGCGAAGTGATCTTTTTTTCCAGCCGGGCGCAGAGTTCATCAGCCGTTTTATCGCCAACCGCCACCACCACGGAAAGCGCCATGCAGCGTTCTCCTGCCGCACCATAAGCTGCGCCCATTATGGCGTTTGTCGCCATATCCATATCGGCATCCGGCATTAAAATGCAGTGGTTTTTCGCACCGCCGAGCGCCTGACAGCGCTTACCGTGGGCGGACGCAGTCAGGTAAATGTATTCGGCAATCGGTGTTGAACCGACAAAACTGACGGCCTGCACGCGCGGGTCAGTCAGGAGCACATCAACGGATTCTTTATCTCCCTGCACCACGTTGAATACGCCGTCCGGCAGGCCTGCCTCTTTCAGCAGTTTCGCCAGCGCGAGCGCCAGAGACGGATCTTTTTCCGACGGTTTCAGCACGAAGGTGTTGCCTGTCGCCAGAGCTATCGGGAACATCCACATTGGCACCATCGCCGGGAAGTTAAACGGCGTGATCCCGGCGCAGACCCCGAGCGGCTGCATCAGTGAGTGGCTGTCGACACCTGTGCCAACGTTCGCAGAGTGTTCGCCTTTTTGCAGATGTGGGATGCCGCAGGCGAATTCTACCACTTCCAGACCACGGGTCAGTTCACCTACTGCATCTGAGAAGACCTTACCGTGTTCTTCACTGATAATACGGGCCAGACGCTCCATATTCTCTTCAAGCAACGCTTTGAAGCGGAACATCACACGCGCGCGCTTGAGTGGAGCAAAACGTGCCCACGCGGGAAACGCCAACTGTGCTGCGGCAATCGCCTGTTCGGTTTCCTGTGTCGTACTCATCACCACCTGGCGAATCTGCTTGCCAGTGGCCGGGTTGAAGATAGCCTGAATTCTCTGGCCTGAACCGGTGACACATTCGCCGTGAATAAAATTCGCTACCGTCTCCATCCTTAACCTCTCGCTGTTGATACGTGACTGTTACCTGAACGTTGTGTACTGAACACTATACATGAAACAAACATTCCATTTTAAGTTGAAATAAAATAAAAAATGATTATTGTGATCAAGGATGGATTTTTATGTGAACAGCCAGCATCACTGACTCAGCCTGAGCTATTAGGAGTTTCGGGCGAGGAAATGACTGAAGCTTCTGTTTCATTTTTTCTGCCAGGTGGATGGCCAACATTTAAAAGACGCTGTTTTGCGTTTAGAATCATGAGACTGGATTGGGGGATAACATGACGACAGCAACCAGCCTGAACGAACTACAAAAGCAAATCCGCGATCGCTACGATAGCCTGAGCAAAAGGCTCCAGCAGGTCTCCCGCTATGTACTGGATAATACGAACAGTGTAGCGTTTGATACGGTTGCGGTCATAGCCGAGCGTGCCGATGTTCCACCCTCTACACTGATCCGTTTTGCCAATGCCTTTGACTTCACCGGCTTCAACGAAATGAAACAGTTATTTCGTATGCACCTAGTGGAGGAAACCGCCAGCTACAGCGATCGTGCGCGACTGTTCCGCGAAATGGAGAGCGAAGCCGTACCTGAAACGCCGCTCGATATTTTGCAGGAATTCGCCCGTTCGAACTCGCAGGCGCTGCAGCAGTTAGCTGCCCGTGCCGAACCGGAGATGCTGGAGCACGCCGTGCAACTACTGGCCTACGCCGACACCATTTACATCGCCGGATTACGCCGATCCTTTAGCATTGCTGCTTATCTCACCTATGCTTTAAGCCACTTGGAGTGCCGCCCTATTTTACTTGACGGGATGGGCGGCATGCTGCGCGAACAGATCAGCCGTATTAAGGCGTGCGACATTGTGGTGTCGATCAGTTTTTCGCCGTACGCGGAAGAGACAGTGATGGTCAGCAAAACCGCCGCCAGCGTCGGCGCTCGGCAGATTGTGATTACGGATAGCCAGATCAGCCCACTGGCAACGTTCAGTGATCTCTGCTTTGTGGTAAAAGAGGCTCAGGTGGACGCATTTCGGTCTCAGTCGGCAACATTGTGTCTGGTGCAGTCGTTAGTGGTCGCGCTAGCTTACCGTTTAGGAGATAAAAAACATAATAATGCCCAAGAAAACAGTAACCAAAAATGACCAATGAACTCCTCCCGCGAGTCCATATAAGAGTCAATGCTCCGGAACCAGTATCAATACAGACTTCAGCTTCAATATCAACTATATTGCTATCTCCCTAAAAGGTCATGCCCCATGTGAGCGTACAGCAAGAGCCTTAATAGCGAAGAAGATTTCTCTAGTAGGTGTAATGTAACCCAGATATAACGGCTTCTTTAAACAGTTCATTTACCATCGTTTTCTTACCTAGCAGGCGCTGAAGTTCTTTAATTTTATTCATGGCGGCAGCAAGTTCAGAGGCCGGAATACCCTGTTCTTCGGCTGTCACAGTAGTGAAGCGTCCTTCAATGTAATGATACGCCAGAGAAATAACGGGCTGGCCACCATACCATATTGCCGAGCACCCAAGAAGACCATCATTCCTGGTTCAAAACTCTGTTGAACAGTAGCGATTTTGCGTGTGTGGTGCGCAGTCTGCGTTTCTCCGATCCTGAGACATCAGTCATCTGTTCTCCAACGACTAGTCTGAACACGTGTAGCAAGACTTTCACTTATTTAAATGATAGTGGTGCGTATTCCGCTCTATTCGATCACGGATTGGCGGCGTTTTTCAAGGTAGTTGTCGACTTTTGTAATAAAATTACGTTATGCAGCCTCTTTTTCTGGATTCAGGTAGACTTCTGATATGTAGTCCCAGTTACATAGATGCTTGCTCCAACGTTCAGGATGCTGATCGCGTACCAGTTGATATACTGCTTTTCTGGCTATCAGTATTTTCATGTCATTACCTTGATGACGCTCGTCTGGCGTGACGTATTTGATCCCGCTGTGCTTATGTTCAAAGTTTTACCAGTTTACAAAACGGTTTACCCATACTCTGGCATCATCAATAGTGCGGAAACCGTTCTCGGGCCACCAGGGACAATATTTGAGGGTTCGGAACAAAGATTCTGAGTAAGGATTATCATTACTGACTCTTGACCGGGAATAATAACTTAGCACACCAAGCGCATACATTTTCGCCAACAACGTGCAACTGCGCATGGGACCACCGTTATCAGAATGGAGTACCAGATTGTTGGATGAACATTTTTCATTCCATACTGCACGCTGGAGTAGTTCTGCTGCATGTTTTCCGGATTCGCTGGCAAATACCTCAGCAGCAATAATTTTGCGACTGTAAATATCGACGATCATATAGAGGTAAAAATGCTGGCCTCTGACCCAGGACGGCAAATAGCTGATGTCCCAACTCCAGACTTGATTCGGCGCAACGGCCCTGAGTACATCAGGCCGTTTATACTGGCATTAACGGGATCTTTTCGTCAACTGGTTGGCTGATTTCAGTACACGATAAAAGTTTGATTCAGAAGCAATATAAATCCCTCTGTCTGCCAGAGTTGGTACGATCACATTTGGAGGTAAGGATGCAAACTCTGGAGAGTTGCACTACTCCAGTATCCGCAATCTTTCCGCTTATGACAGCTTATTTCGGGGAGATCTGTTTACAGTACGAATCTTCGGTCCGTGGTGATGACGTTGCCATTAGTCCAGCGCTGAAGTGTCCGAATAGAAATACCGATACACCTACAAGTCTGACTTTTCTAGGCGCCGTTGGCAACGGCCTCGTGGACAAGAGAAATAATTTTACGCCGCTTCAGGAAAGGGGACAGTCTTCCTCGCTGTTGTCCCAGAGGCATTGAACTTTTCCCTTAATATAAGCAGGGCCGCAGCTTCCGCCAGAGCTTTATCTTTGCGCTTAAGCTCTTTCTCCAGTTCTCGTAACTTATTTTTTGCGTCACGCAATGCCCTGTCTGTTCGAATATTTTCCGTCAATATCCAGATTTATTTGATAACAGTGTCCTTTGGCAGCTATTACAGCGGAAAGCATGGTGCACTGCGCATGGACGAAGCGGTACCTGCCGACTGAACAGAATCGCTCCGGAAGCGTATCTGCGTCATATCCTGAGCGTACTGCCGGAATGGCCTTCCAACCGTGTTGATGAACTCCTCCCAAGGAACGTAGCTCTCACCAATAAATAAGCATCAATACAACTCTTGTTTAATGCTCACAAAATAATAAGACTGCACAGGGGAAAGAAATAGAAATTGCAGTACCGTGAACAACAGGAATTTATATTCAGGCAAGAACATAGTCCCTGACCACGTGCTCTGTCTGATTTCACTGAATCAAGAATGTACCCATGACCATCCAAGAACTCGCACTTAGGTATAAACTCCTCCCCACATCCCAAATGGCGCCGCTGGCGGTATATGGCTTTACACAGGCACAGGAATTGAATGCTGCCCAACTCAGGCAATTGTGTGGTGCAACTGCCAGAAACGCTACCTAGTTATAGTGTTCTTGGCTGTGTCAAACGAAACAACGCCGAAGATTCAAACTCATTGCGAACAGGTATGAACATGAGAGCATTATCATAACCAGCAATCATACGTTCAGGATATGAGCAATATCTTCGTTGATAGATCACAAGCAGTTGCAGTAGCCAATTTCAGTCCAACATTACAAGATATGGCGCAATACTCGCTAGTTTCTCCTTGGTTTCCGTCAGTTCACGTTCCGGGATAGATTGTGCTATTATCCCGGCCCCCGCCTGTATCCAGCAGCGCTGGCTGTCCTGAAATACGGAACGCAGAACTAGCGCCGCATCAAAGCGCGTATCGTCCAGCAGCAGGATTGCGCCGGAATAAAGCTCTCGCGGC
>Ga0233366_1000234_pt1 | contig 22395 bp, 14 predicted proteins | sample ElkDunMinimDraft_23_FD_191536 | JGI IMG/M metagenome (GOLD analysis project Ga0233366, IMG submission 191536) | Fecal eukaryotic communites from dung pellets of Tule Elk in California, USA - Elk Dung C4 | ecosystem: Host-associated > Mammals > Digestive system > Large intestine > Fecal | place...
CTCTTGCTCTACTCTACCAACAACAAGGGTATCGCATACAACCAATCAGGCTATCGTCTTGACGAGTATGCTCTTGGTACCGCTACTACTTGGACAGGTACTCCTAAGAACATCATCAACGGTGGTAAACTTGGTCTTGTTCACACCAACGTAGAATTTATCTACGACGGCGAAGGTGGTTACTGGTTCGGTGCAAGCCGTGGTGGTACTGCGGGTCAACCTAACTTGGTTCACATCAATGCTGAAGGTGTTGAGGATTATCGTAATGAGTCTAATACTCTCTATGGTGGAGATGGTGTTTTGGTTCACAATGGTATGCTCTTCAAGGGTAAACTTCGCACAAGCGGTACTGTAGGTAACTTTGGTGTTTGGACTATTGGTAAAGATGCGGATGGTAAAGTTACTTTGACCGAGAAATGGTCAGTTGTAGCTAATGGCATCGGTCGCAACCTCAACGAGTTTGCAGTTGACTACGCTGAGAACCTCTATATCGTAGGTAACTCTGGCGAGAAGATTATTGCTTATGCATTGCCTTACGATGGTAATGTTGCAACTCCTGCTGCTTCTAAATATGCATTCCAACTCGAAGCTCCTGCGACTCCTGAACCAGAGTATCAAGTAATAGAAGATGAGATTACCAACTTTGTATTTGACTTAGAGGCTTGGCCAATGGTTTGCACTGGTGGTCCAAGTGAAAACTATCAAATCGAAGTATATCTTGTTCTTACTGAAGATGCAGATGGTACATTGGATTATGAAAATAGCTCCGTGTCAATTATGGGACAAAAGGTAACCTTGATTGAGGGTGCTCTTTCTAATATTGATGTTTATACTCCTTCTGCTGATGCTGTATTACGCGTTCAAATGGGCGAAGAGTATTATGAGCTTCACCTTACTATGTCTGCAGCTACTGCTGAAATAGAGGCAACTGTTATAGAAATTGCTGACGCTACCGTTACAATCGAAGAGCGTTCTTTAGGTTTTGGAGATGCGGTATATTATGTTTTGAAAATGGAATCCACATGGTCAGATGGAGAAACAACATATCCAGTATTGGTTGAAACAACCGAATTTGATTCAACAAAAGAGTCGCAAGAAGTGGATGCAAGTATCACCGTTGGTGGTCAGGGTGATGAAGATCCTTGGTTAGGAAGTGCTGACGGTAAAGTGACTATAACCATAGTTGACGATTTGGTTACTGTGAAAGGTCTACTCGAGAATCCTTATACCCAAGTTGCACTTGACGTTACCATCTCTGGTACATTGCCAGTAGAGGAGCCTGTAGAGATGGTTGGTGTTGTTAAGCGTGCGCTCCAAGTGGGCGAAAGCGTAGTTGTTCTCACCCATGAGGCAGACGGAACTCCTCACATCTACAATATGGTAGGTGAGACCATCACCGAGATATCTCAAGAAGGCGTAGTGGCCACCGACCCAAAGAACCCAGGCGATCATCTTGCAATCTCTGATATCGCTGTAACTGAGGATGGCAAACTTGTAGCTGTAAACTATGTACGTTGCTATAATGCTCCTGCTTATGTGGAGAGTGGATACAAAGAGGGTACTACTCGCTTCTATATGTGGGATGCGCTTACTGCAGATCCAACTATTTGGTTCACTTCACAAGCAACTGCTAACTCTCTTAAATCTGACCAAGGTTACACCATGGCACTCAATGGTTCTTCTACTGATTGCCAAATCATCATCACGGGTGTTCACCGCTATGGCAATGGTGCACGTTTTAGCACCTTTAATATGGTAGATGGTGCATTAGCTAGCACATCCTACTTTGGCTTTCAACTCGGTTTAGGTTCGGGTGAGGATGAGTTGGCTGAATTTGATGAGGCTATTGACGGCACTAACTTCCAACTCTCAATATCTCCTCGCAACGAGAAGAAAGATTTCATCATGGATGCTGAAAAAATGGCTCCAGTAGAGTGGCAAGATCCAAACAACACAAGAGGCAACCCTATCGTTCTTGGTGAATTAGACTCAACTCTCATTGGTGTAAAATACAATGGCGTTTCTTACGTAACATACGAAATGAAAACTTTGGCGGTAGCTCCATATGCTGATGCAGATGGTAAATTGGCAGGTATTAAGGTGCTTGACGTTACCGAAGGTTTTGAGGTTGCAGAAGTTGTAAAGGTTGTAGATTTGGATGCACCTATTGCTGCTACTGCTGCTGCTACTGCTGTAGCAGTTGAAGAAAATGGATTGACCATTACTCTGGTGGCAGATGCAACCGTATATACCTTTATGGTAGAATTGAATTTAAAACCTACAATTTATACTATCACCGCAACTGCTAATCCTGTTGAGGGTGGCAATATTGAGGGTCTCGAGAATGAAGGTGCTTACGAAGCAGGTACAGAACTGACACTACGTGCTATTGCAAACGAAGGTTATGAGTTTGTTAAGTGGACTGTGGATAACACAATTGTTGGAACTGAAGTTGAATACACTTTCATCGTGACCTCTAACGTTGAAATGGTAGCACACTTCAAAAAGGATGGACCTGTAGAAATTATTGGTATTGTTAAACGTGCACTCCAATTGGGCGAAAGCGTTGTGGTTCTAACCCATGAGGCTGATGCTACTCCTCACATCTATAATGTGGTAGGTGAAACAATCACCGAGGTTTCTCAAGAAGGCGTAGTAGCTCGTGATCCTGAGAACGCAGGTGACTACTTGGCAATTTCTGATATTGCTTCGACAGAGGACGGTAAACTAGTAGCTGTCAACTATATGATGTGCCAGAATGAGGCTACGAATGTTGACGCAGGTTACAAGCGTGGTGAGACTCGTTTCTATCTATGGAATGATATTGCAGCTGACCCTTCAATTTGGTTTACATCCAAAATGACTTCTAACTGGTTCCGCAGTAAACAAGGTTATACTATTGCACTCAAGGGAACTTCTCAAAATGCAGAGATTTTTACAACTGGCGTTCACGGACAAAACGGTAGAACACGTTTCTCTTGGTTCCACATTATTGATGGTGTATATGAAGAACCTGCTGTAAATACTAATGATTACTATCATTTCCATAATGGTCCAGATAACATCCATGCAACAGGTAATAGCCTTGAAGCGTTGGTAGGTAATCAATATGAGTTGAATGCATCGCCGTTGGCAGATAATCTTTGGATCATGGATGGCAATCTAGTTGAGCCATACGAATATGTGCTTCCTGCAACCAACAACGTAGTTCTCACCGAAGGTGTTGCTATTGATACTGAATTGGGCAAGAAGTTCAACGGCGCTACTTATATCACTATTGACGACCAAGTTCTCATGGTGGCTCCTTATGCTACTGCTGAGGGCCTCCTCGCAGGTGTGAAGGTGCTTGACATTACTGCTGGTTTGGCATCTGCTACTGAGATAGCTATTGCTAATCTTGATGCTGCTGTAGAGGCTACTGCTGCTGCTACTGCTGTAGTGGTTGATGAGGATGAACTCATCATTACCCTTGTAGGCGATGCTACCCTCTATACATTGACTGCAGAGTTGACCCAAGACCCAGGTCCTGGTACCGCTCTTGACAACATCGCTGTTGAGGGTAAAGCAATCAAGGTGATTAAGAACGGTCAATTGATTATCATCAAGAACGGCGTTCAATACAACGCTCAAGGTGCGGTTGTAAAATAATTGACTCTTAGTGAGCAATTCAATATTCAAGAGAGTGCCACACGGCACTCTCTTTTTTGTCATTTTGGCAGTTGGCAGTATGTCAGCAGTATTTGAACCCCTTTTGCATAGTTTTTGTACAAGTATTTGTAATATAGAATGCTTATGAAGACAAAAGACCTTATCGCTAAGCGGTTGCGTCGCGAGAAAGCGATAGAACGCAAGAATAGAAGCAAACAACAAGTTGCCCAACAACGTGCTGCTACGGAGACGCGTGATGTGGAATATACACTTCCTACAGGGTTCTCTGATGAGGTGCTCAACGAAGTGAAGCAACTACCTAATCAGTCCATCTCGCAAAACGAGGTGATGCGTCGTCGTGATATGCGTGATGTACTCACATTCACCATAGACCCCGATGAGGCAAAAGACTTTGATGATGCACTATCCTTCCAGATATTGGATACGGGTAATTATCAAGTAGGTATTCATATTGCTGATGTCACCCACTATGTGCAAGAGCAGACAGCATTGGACGATGAGGCTTATCAGCGAGGCACTAGTGTGTATTTGGTTGATCGGGTGATTCCAATGTTACCTGAACGCTTGAGCAACGAGCTTTGTAGTCTGCGTCCCGATGAGGATAAACTTTGTATGTCGGTTATCGTAGAGATGGACCAACAAGCCAAAGTGATTCGCCATAAGATTTGCCGTACAGTGATTCGCTCCAACTACCGCTTGACCTATCGTCAAGCGCAAGAGATGCTGGAGAATAGTTTACAGTTGAAAGTTGACAGTAGACAGTTGAGAGAGGCATTGCAGGTGCTGAATGGATTGGCGAAACAATTACGAGCCAATCGTTTCCGCCAAGGAGCAATCAACTTCGAAACGCCTGAGGTACATTTCCGTTTGGATGAGCAGAATGAGCCCATTGAGATATTTTTCCATAACTCGCTTGATACCAACCATCTGATAGAAGAGTTTATGTTGCTTGCTAATCGCATTGTGGCAACGGCAATAGGAAAAGTGAAAGGTGAAAACGGAAAAGTGAAAGCAGATAATGGAGAGGCTAAAAAGAACGAAGAGGCTAAACCTATGGTATATCGTGTGCACGATAACCCCGATCCTGAGAAGATAGGTAAACTGAGTACGTTTATCAAGCGTTTTGGATTGAATCTCAAAGTATCTTCTAATAGTAAGACGACCCACAAGCATATCAATGCCTTGTTGGACGATTGTCAAGGTATGCCTTGTCAAACATTGGTAGAGACGCTCACCATTCGCTCCATGGCGAAGGCAGTGTATTCAACGGATAATATTGGGCACTATGGTTTGGCGTTCCCTTATTACACACATTTCACATCGCCTATCCGTCGGTATCCCGATATGATGGTGCATCGTTTGGTGTCACGCTATTTGCTGCAATCGAAAGCGAAATGTCGTGCCGACAAAGAGGAATTAGAGCAGGCATGTGTACATTGTTCGGAGTGTGAGTTGGCAGCGCAAATGGCCGAGCGTGATTCCATCAAAGAGATGCATACACGTTGGATTAGTAGCCATCTGGGCGAGGAGTTTGATGCTATCATTAGCGGAGTGACCGAATTTGGGTTGTTTGTGCAACTCACTGACACCATGACCGAAGGTCTGGTGCCTATCCGCACTATCGAGCCACATGATTATATGCAGTTTGATGAGGAGAACTATTGTTTGATTGCTGCTCGCAGTGGAAAGACCTATACACTATCTGATAAGGTACGCGTGCGCGCAACGAAGGTAGATATCGAACGCAAATTGATAGACTTTGTACTGGTAGAGCACGAAGAATATCGTTGAACTTTGATGCCCTAACAACTTTTTCCACTCAAAATTTGCACATACGCAAATTTTGTTGTACCTTTGTACCCAAATCGGGTATTTTGAAATCAATTAAAACGATATTATTGGCTACGCTTTTGCTGCTTTCGCCTATGCTATGGGCGGAAGTGGTGACTTTGCGTACGGGACAAACAGTCAAGGGAGAGGTGCTTTTGCAAAACGAAGAGGTAGTGATTGTACGCACCAAGAATGGTATGCGTTATCAGTATCCAGCCAGCGAAGTGGTATCCATCAAGGCAGAAGATATATCAGCAAAAGAGGATGAATTAGCTGACAAGAAACGCAACGTACGCGCGGTCAATATGCGTTTTCAACTCCATAGTGGAGCAGTATATGTCCCTCAAATGGGATGGGGCGGTCAGGTGGCTGCGGATTGGATGGTAGGTTCGCGTATGATTCAAGGTAAGCGGTTGTTTGTAGGCGGTGGTATCGGTTATCGTGCCAAAATCATGCCAACTACTCTTGCAGATACAACATCTTCCAACACAACATATTCTTTTATTCCATTACAGGCAATGGTTTCCCTGCCATTGCTGGAGCATAAGCATGCGCCAGTCATAGGGATTAGTGCAGGATATGGCTTTGCAGCCAATAAAGATACTCAAGGCGGTATATGCGTGGGAGTTGATTTGGGCTGGAATTATATCATCAATGAGCAATCCAGTTTGCAACTGAGCTTATATGCGGATTGGCAACAAGCCAGAGCGAATGTGAAGCAGGTCGTAGCGGATAAAGAATATATCAACCATATGGGATGTAACTTTATCTCAATGGGTCTGAAATTAGCCGTATTATTTTAATCACCATAAGAATGAAAGCCGTAAAGAAGTTTCATAGCCAACCTGAGCGTCGCAAGCATCGCGTGAGTATTATGCTCAACGATAGTGAGAAGCGTGCGCTGGAGCGCTATTGCGATCAATATACGGTGAAGAATCGTTCGCGTTTGATACGTGAAACGCTGATGCGCAATATCTTAAAGCGCTTTGAGAAGGACTCTCCTACGTTGTTTGATTGACGCCCCTTAGCCCATGGCCATCCTACGGGGAAAGTATTGGATGGTAACAGCATGGTAATGGAATGGTAACGGAGTGGTATCGAGAAGTATAGCGGAAATACCCAACTTTTGAATGAGGAATTTTGAATGATGAGTTGCTGCTGATTGCACGTATCGGCAGAGATGTAGAATAAATGATAAATGATTATATAACAAAATCGCCACTCAATCGAGTGGCGATTTTGATTACTATTGATTAGAATGATTATTTCTCAGCTTTCTTAGCTTTGCGACGAGCGATAGCCTCTTGGATATCGTAAGCAAGAGGAGAAGCTACGCAGAGTGAAGAATAGGTACCTACAACCACACCGATGAGCAATGCGAATACGAATCCGCGGATAGTCTCACCACCGAAGCAGAAGATAGCGATCAACACAACGAGAGTTGACATAGAGGTTGAGAATGTACGGCTCAAGGTGTGATTCAACGCATCGTTCATGTTTTGCTTGAGGTCGCGTTTTGGATAGAGACCTTTATACTCGCGCACGCGGTCGAATACAACCACAGTATCGTTGATAGAGTAACCGATTACGGTCAAGATAGCAGCGATAAATGATTGGTCAATCTCCATAGAGAATGGCATAATCTTCCAAAGGAGCGCATAAGCACCCAATACAATCAAGGTGTTGTGGGCCAAGCCAGTCAACGCACCTACAGAGAATGCGAAGTTGCGGAAGCGGAGCAATACGTACAAGAAGATTGCTACCAACGCAGCCAACACAGCCAACACAGCAGATTGCTTGATATCGTCAGCCACAGCAGGACCTACCTTTTGCGATTGCATGATACCCACCTCTGGGTTAATCTCGGTAGAGGTAAACTCATTGAGTGTAATATCCTCTGCCAAGAATGGCTTGCAACCCTCGTAGAGCAATGCCTCGATGGTCTCATCTACATTCTCAGAGTTGTCGTTGATAAGGTAGTTGGTAGAGATACGTACTTGGTTGTCAGCACCAATGGTAATCACATTGAGTGAGAATGACTCCTCGTCTGCCAATTCTGCCTTAGCAGCCATAAATACGTTATTCAAACTTGCATTTACTTCCTCTGTATTAACAGATTGAGCGAAGCGAACGATATAGTTGCGACCACCAGAGAAGTCAATACCGAGGTTGAGTTTACCCATGACATGTGGAGTCACACCAAGGATACCAACGAGTACCAATACACCTGAGAGGATATATGTTACCTTACGTGCACCGATGAAGTTAGCAGCGGTGTTTTGCAAGAAGTTTTGCATCAACTTGGTAGTGAAGTTCAGCTCCTTCGCATTCTCTTTCTTAGCATAAGCCTCGAGCAACAAACGGCATACGAATACAGCTGTCAAGAAAGAAGAAATAATACCAATCATATAAGTTACAGCGAAGCCCTTGATAGGACCTGTACCGAAGATAGCCAAGATAGCACCTGTCAAGAATGATGTTACGTTAGAGTCAATGATGGCAGAGATAGCGTTGCCGAAACCATCTTCGATAGCTTTGCGCAAGCCTTTACCTGCACGACGCTCCTCGCGGATACGCTCGTAGATAAGTACGTTAGCATCCACAGCCATACCCATGGTGAGTACGATACCGGCGATACCAGGCAAGGTCAACACAGCTGAGAAGGATGACAAGATACCTACCAACAAGAATACGTTGCAGAGCAATGCGAAGTCAGCAATCAAACCTGGAATCAAACCATAATACATAATCATGTAGAGGAGGATCAAAACGAAACCAATCACGAAGCTCCAAAGACCATCGTGAATAGCCTCTTGACCGAGTGATGGACCAACTACGTCCTCTTGGATAATGCGTGCAGGAGCAGGCATCTTACCAGAGTTCAAGGTGTTAGCCAAGTCTTTTGCCTCTTCTACGGTGAAGTTACCAGTGATTTGTGAGCTACCACCTGCGATCTCGTTTTGTACGGTTGGGAAGCTATATACATAGCCATCGAGAACGATAGCGATTGATTTGCCAATATTGTCGCGTGTGATACGTTGCCAATCGCGTGCGCCCTCAGCGTTCATAGTCATGCTTACATTTGCATAAGCAGATGTTTGACCGAAGTCAGCGCGAGCGTCAGTGATCACATCACCCTCGAGTGAAGGACGACCGTTGGTTTGTGATTTCAACGCAACGAGTTGGTAGAATGATTCTGCCGCATCAATAGCCTTTACAGTCCAGCAGAGCTTCAACTCGCGTGGAAGAACTGATTTAGCTACTTGAGAGTTGAGCATAGCCATTACCTTAGCGGTATCGCTGTAGTGAACAGTACCTACCACTGGACCACGGTATGCTTGACCTGCTTGGTTGACAGAAGGATTGAGAACTGCGAAGAGAGGATTGTTCTTTTTGTACTCCTCTACAGCAGCTTGTTGGTCAGCCTCCAATTGTGCAAGGCTATCAGCAGCGAGATCCTCAACGAGCGCATCTACGTCATCAGCCACTACTTCCTCTTCTACCACCTCAACTTCTGCTACCTCAACTTGAGCAGCCTCAGTGCTTGCGTTTGCCTTAGCTACCTCATTGTTGATTTGAGCTAATTGTGGAAGAATCTCAGAGAGGTCATATGTCTCCCAGAACTCAAGGTTAGCAGAACCTTGGAGCAGTTTACGTACGCGCTCAGGCTCTTTGATACCAGGCAACTCAATGAGAATACGACCTGTTTGGCTGAGCTTTTGGATATTAGGTTGTACCACACCAAAGCGGTCAATACGTGTACGGAGCACGTTGAATGAGTTGTTGATAGCACCCTCAACCTCCTCGCGAACTACTTTCTCCACCTCAGCATTGGTAGAAGTCAAAGATACCTTATCTTTCAACTCAAAAGTAGAGAATACAGAGGCTAATTGCGCATTAGGGTCGAGCTCATAGAATGACTCGAAGAACAATGTCAAATAGTCTGCACCAGAAGATTTTTGTTTTTCGTTAGCGAGTGCAATAGCATTGTTGAAGTTCTCGGTAGTATTGTGACCGCTGAGCGCACGGATAATGTCTGGTACAGACACTTCCATGGTTACGTTCATACCACCCTTGAGGTCAAGACCCAAGTTCAACTCTTTCTCACGGCACTCCTTCAATGTGTAGCCGAACCACACCTTCTCACCTGCAACAGAGTCCAAATATTGGTACTCTTTTGCAGCATCACCTTGTGCATACGCCGCTGCTTTTTTGTCGTAACTGCTTGTCACAAAAGAGAATGACAAGTAGAACGCACTTACCAAAGCAAGGCAGGCTGCCAATGTGATAACTAGTCCTTTGTTTTGCATAATGTTAATTTTATTTTGTTATTATTTATATTTCTACGGTGCCCTTTGCGCGTACGCATGCCTGTACAATATGGTACACGTGCGCAAAATAGCGTGCAAAGGTACAACTTTTTTTGCAAATGTGCAAATAAAAGTGTAAAAAAGTTATAAAACTCGGATATAGTGCAACTAAAATGCCCTTTTATGCCAATGCAGCAATGCATTCATCGAGGTTCAGCAACTGCTGCTCGCCTGATTGCATATTCTTGAGCATCACCTTTCCCGCTGCCATCTCGTCGCCTCCCACAATGGCTACAAATGGTATATGCTTGGCATCGGCATAACCCATCTGTTTCTTCATCTTGGTAGGCTCGGGATAAACTTCTACGCGCAAACCTTTCTCGCGCAAAGCCTTTGCCCAGCGCAATGCGTAGAGCAATTCTTGTTCGCCGAAGGTTGCGAAGAGCAATTGGGTAGTTGATTGTAAGTTCTCAGGATAGAGGTTTAGTTCGGTCAGCACGTCATAGATGCGATCCGCACCAAACGATATACCTACCCCCGATACATTAGGCATGCCAAAGATACCAGTTAAGTTGTCGTAGCGACCGCCACCTGTGATACTACCCATCTGTACATCTAATGCTTTCACTTCGAAGATAGCACCAGTGTAGTAGTTCAGTCCACGAGCAAGGCATAAGTCAAGTTCTATTTGCAATGCATTAGGTTCGTAGGTGGCTAAATCGCCATCTTGTGAGCTTTCTGCATAGAGCGCAAAGATGGTGCGCAACTCCTCAATACCCTTAAGACCCGTTTCTGAAGCAGCAAGTACTTGCTCCAACTGGTCTAATTTCTCAGCATTGGTGCCATTGAGGTGTAGGATTGGTTGCAAGGCTTCCACAGCTTCAGCGGGGATATCTTTCTCTAGCAACTCTTTGTTCACATTATCAATGCCAATCTTGTCCAATTTATCAATTGCCACAGTGATATCAATGATACGCTCTGGCTGACCAATAACTTCGGCTATACCAGCAAGAATCTTGCGGTTGTTGATATGCAAACTTACGCGAATACCCAAACGGCGATATACCTCTTCCACGATCTGAATCAGTTCCACCTCGCTAAGTAGCGAATTAGTGCCTACCACGTCCACATCGCATTGATAAAACTCGCGATAGCGACCTTTTTGCGGACGGTCAGCACGCCATACTGGCTGAATCTGATAACGCTTGAATGGGAACTGAATCTCCTCGCGATGTTGTACCACAAAGCGAGCAAAAGGAACCGTCAGATCATAGCGTAAGCCTTTCTCGCTAACTTTGGTTGTCAATGCACCGATGGTACTATTAGCCAATTGCTCGGCATCTATCGCGTTTTTCCAATCGCCCGAATTGAGGATTTTGAAAAGCAGTTTATCGCCCTCCTCACCATATTTACCCATCAGCGTGCTTAGGTTTTCCATTGCAGGAGTTTCAATCTGCTGGAAACCATACAATGAAAACACCGATTTGATGGTATCAAAAATATAATTACGACGCGCCATCTCCAATGGAGAGAAATCGCGTGTGCCTTTTGGAATGCTTGGTTTTTGTGCCATATTGTTTGATGTTAAAGATTTCTACAATTTTAAAGGTTCAAATGTTTCAATATCTTGTTGGTCGCCCCAAGTTCGCTATTTACGTAATCCGTAGCAGCCTGTCCCATAACGTGTTGTGTCGCAAATGCAGTATCTAATGCATTTGCAAACTCGCGGTAGTTTTTTACCGTAATCGCTGCCCCCGCGTTGAGCAGTCCGTGTGCCTCACGGAACTTCTTCCACGTTGGACCAAATACCACAGGCATGCCATACACAGCCGCCTCCAAGGTGTTGTGAATGCTCACGCCAAACCCGCCACCGATATATGCCACTTGTCCGTAGCGATATATGGACGATAGTACCCCAATAGTATCCACCAGCAGCACACGACACTTGTCCAAACTCATAGGTTTGGCTTCGGTATAACGCACGTAACGTCCTTCAAAAAGCTGAAAAATACGATGTAAGTGTTCCGCATCAATCTCATGAGGAACCAACACCAATTTCACATGCTCACGCTCGGATAGATAACGCGCAAAGAGTTGTTCGTCCTGTGGCCATGTGCTACCAGCCACAATCACCTGTTCTGCCCCCGACACAAATCCTTCTACGATAGGCAAGTCTTTGGCCTGCTTACGCACTTCGGCCACACGGTCAAAACGTGTATCGCCTGCCACGCTAACTTGCTCTACACCATGCTGTTGCAGCAACGCTGCGGAAGCTTGGTCTTGTACAAAAATATGTTTGAACGCGTGTAGCAATTGCAAGTATCCTTTGCCCCATGGTTTGAAAAATAACTGGCTGGGACGGAAGATGGCAGAAATCAAATAGGTGGGAATATTCTTGGATTTGAGTTCCTTTAGGTAGGCAGGCCAAAACTCATACTTCACCATGATTGCCGCCTCCAAAGGTAAGATTTCAAGCAATTGTTTGGCATTTTTTCGTGTAGCAAATGGCAAGTATGTAACCTTGTCCACCATCGGATAGTTCTTGCGCAATTCGTAACCGGAAGGTGAAAAGAATGTCAGCAACACCTTGCGAAAGGGTAATTCAGAATGCAGACGTTCGATGATTGGACGTGCCTGCTCAAATTCGCCCACCGAAGCAGCATGAAACCACAGCACCTGACAACCACCAAGAGTCTTTACCCACTCTTGTAACTCGTCTAGGGCACGTGCTTGTCCTTGCACCAATTTGCGCGCTTTCTTGTGTCCAAGCAGCGCCGCCAAACGCAATATCCAAAAATATGGTTTCAAAATCTTCTTATATATACTTAGTTTTTATGGAAAAAATCACTTGTCTATTTGCAAAACAACACATAAAATGTGCAAAGTTACTATTTTTTTATTGTATACACAAATCTTTTTTGAACGCGTTTTTTTGTAATATTTTGCAAATTTTGCCATAAATCGCCACAAACCATTTATAAACAGACTTATAGCAACTGGTCAATATGATCATATGATTCAGAATGTATAGTGTTTTTTTCGAAAAAAAATCATTTTGCTTGCGTATTTGCATTTTTTATAGTATCTTTGCAAGATTTTTAATCTCTCAACAAGAAAACCATCGTCTAAGGTGGCATTAAAAAATATAGTTTAAAGTTTAGCATATTCAATTTTATGAATTTTATTCATCCTGAAACAAAACTTCATCCAAGCGTAACGGTCGGACATTTCTCTTGTATCCACGAGGATGTGGAGATTGGCGAAGGTACTGTGATCGATAACAATGTGACTATCTACAGCGGTACACGTATCGGTAAAAACTGCCATATCTATTCGGGTGCAGTGGTTGGTGGCGACCCACAAGACTTGAAATACAAAGGCGAAAAGACCTATGCCATTATTGGTGATAACACCACGATTCGTGAGTTTGTTACCATTCACCGCGGTACAGCCAGCAAAGGCAAGACGGTGGTAGGCAACAACTGCCTTATCATGGCATACTGCCACGTGGCACACGACTGCTTGTTGCACGACCATATCATCATGTCCAATGCCACTCAATTGGCGGGCGAAGTGGTAGTAGATGACTGGGCAATCATTGGTGGCGGTAGCCTTGTACACCAATTCAGCCATATCGGTGCACATGTGATGATCCAAGGAGGATCGAAAATCAACAAGGATGTACCTCCATATATTATTGCAGCACGCGAGCCAATCTCCTATTGCGGTATCAACTCTGTAGGACTCAATCGCCGTGCATTCACCCAAGAGCAGATTACGGCTATTCAAAACACCTATCGTCTGGTGTACCTCTCGGGTTTGAATGTGAGCCAAGCGGTAGAGCAAGTGGAGAATACCTTGCCACAAAGTGCGGAGCGCGACCTGATCCTTGAGTTTATCAAGGGTTCACCACGAGGCATCGTCCGCGGATATAATTAAACGCCTTGCGTTGGTTTACAGTTTAGAGTTTAAAGTTTAAAGACAAGAATAATGGAAATGGAAGAAAGAAGTCTCAATTTTATTGAGCAAATCGTAGAAAAAGATTTACAAGAAGGTAAGAACGACGGACGTATTCAGACGCGTTTCCCGCCTGAGCCAAATGGCTATTTGCATATCGGTCACGTGAAAGCCATCTGCATGGACTTTGGAATCGCGGAAAAATACAATGGCGTGTGCAACCTTCGTTTTGATGACACCAACCCAGTGAAAGAGGATGTGGAGTATGTGGACTCTATTCAGCAAGACATTGCGTGGTTAGGTTTCAAGTGGGGCAATATCTACTATGCTTCTGACTATTTCCAACAACTCTATGACCTCGCTATTGAGTTTATCAAGCAAGGCAAGGCATATATCGACGAGCAGACAGCTGAGCAGATTGCAGAGCAAAAGGGTACACCTACCGAACCAGGTGTAGCTTCTCCATACCGTGATCGTCCTATCGACGAGAACCTTCGTCTCTTCCAAGCTATGCAAAATGGCGAAATTGAGGATGGTAAGATGGTTCTGCGTGCGAAGATTGACATGGCTAATCCAAACATGCATTTTCGCGATCCAATCATGTACCGAATCATCACCACACACCCTCACCACCGTACTGGTCGTACCTGGAACGTATACCCAATGTACGACTTTGCGCACGGTCAATCCGACTACTTCGAGGGCGTTACTCACTCTATCTGTACCCTTGAGTTTGTGGTGCACCGTCCATTATACGACTACTATATCGATCAATTTATCACTGGCGACTATCGCCCACGCCAATATGAGTTCAACCGCCTGAACATTACTTATACTGTGATGTCTAAGCGTAAGATGCTCCAACTCGTCAAAGAGGGACTCGTTAGCGGTTGGGATGATCCTCGTATGCCTACTGTATGTGGTCTTCGTCGTCGTGGTTATACGCCAGAAGCTATCCGCGCATTTATCGATAAAATCGGTTATACTAAGGTAGAGGGTATGATTGACCTCGGCTTGCTCGAGCATACCGTGCGTGAGACTTTGAAGGAGACTGCACCACGCGTATGTGCTATCTTTGATCCTGTGAAACTTGTGATTACCAACTACGAGGGCGAAGGCGAGACAATCATAGCAGAGAATATTGATGGACATCCAGAATTGGGTACCCGCGAGATGAAGTTTGCTAAGGAACTCTATATCGAGCGCGGTGACTTCCAAGAGGAGGGCGATAAGAAGTTCTTCCGATTGAGCCCTGGTGGTCGTGAGGTTCGTCTCAAAGCAGCGTATATCATCCAAGCCACTGGTTGCGAGAAGGATGCTGAGGGTAATATCACTACCGTATATGCAACCTACGACCCTGACTCAAAGTCTGGTACCGAAGGTGGCAACCGCAAGACTAAATCTACCATCAACTGGGTAGAGTGCAACTCTTGCATCGATGCAGAGGTTCGCCTGTACGACCGCCTCTTTGCTTGCGAGAACCCATCTGCTGAAGAAGGCGACTTCCGTGACCTCTTGAATCCAGATAGCTTGAAAGTAACAACCTGCAAGATAGAAGGCGCTTTGAAAGCCGAAATGCACACTCCAGAGGTGGTGAATGGCATTGCTAAATGCAACAACTACCAATTCCTCAAGCATGGCTACTTTGTAGTGGATCCTGATACTACCAGCGAGAAGCTTGTCTTCAACCGCACTGCTTCGCTCAAAGACAATTGGCAGAAATAGTTTATAGAACGGCACTACGTGCCTACAGAACGCCCTCTGGGCTATAGTTTAGAGGCGATGAATATACGAACACAAAACGACAAACAACAGATTCTCTGTGCGTGGAGGCGAAAATATGTCCGCCTCACGCCAGAGGAGCATGTTCGTCAGACAATTCTGCATGCGTTAGAAGAGAACTTTGGCTATCCTCACGGATTAATCGCCGTAGAAGTGCCAATAGAGGTAGCGGGATTGAAGAAACGATGTGATGCAATCGTATATAACCAACAGTTGCAACCACTTGTGCTGATTGAGTTTAAAGCTGAATCTGTGCCTCTTACGCAGCAGGTCTTTGACCAAGCAGCTATATACAATCGCCATTTGCATGTGCCTTATCTGATGCTGAGCAATGGTAAAGATACAATCATGGCAAAGATATTAGAAAAAGAATGCTCTTTCCTTGATCACATACCTAACTATAATGATGTCGTTAAATAGTTAGATTTTCATAGAAATCGGAGAAATAATTTGCACGAATAAAAAAAAAGCAGTACCTTTGCACTCGCGTTCGGTAATTTCTACGAGCAAACGGGATGTGGCGCAGCCCGGTAGCGCAACGGTCTGGGGGACCGGAGGTCGCAAGTTCAAATCTTGTCATCCCGACAAAATAAATAACTACCTTCGTTGAGGTGGTTATTTATTTTTTTCTATATCTCTGATATGAAAGTTCTGTTTACACCGTTGCTTCGATATTCCACATAAAAGCACGTACGCCCACTTCCTCGTTGCGTTTGTCGAGTTTTTTCACGGCTTCGAGCAAGACTGGTGCCTTCTCGTCAGGAACGATAGTGATGACGCAAGAGTTCATCTCTGGCCATGCGTGTGTGCCACGGCGTGGTTCGCCGTTCTTACTACCACGACCTTGCACGTCCTCAAAGAACGTAAAACCACGTATCTCTAGCATATCAAGCATATACTCCACACGCTCGGTGTTAGCTTGATTGAATATGATCATTACACTTTTCATAATTACATTTGGATTAAGGAGCAAGGAACCAAGAATCAAGACAAATTAGTCTTGGCTCTTGGCTCTTGATTCCTGATTCTTATTTCTCGTTCTCTTCGCAATCTTTGACATCAATGTCCATAAAAATGAAGTTCTCACGTACTTTCTTGAGTTTGTCGCGCTCACCTTTCTTCGACATGGCACCATAGATAACTGGCACGATATACAATGTCAAGAAAGTAGCCACAGTCAAACCACCGATTACGACGATACCCAATGGACGCCACATCTCGGCACCTTCACCTTGACTCACCGCCATTGGCACCATACCAAGGATAGTGGTAAACGCAGTCATCAACACAGGACGCATACGGCTTTGACCAGAAATTTGGATAGCCTCGTTGAGGTCGTGTCCACGCTCGCGCATGAGGTTGATATAGTCCACGAGCACGATACCATTCTTCACTACGATACCCACCAGCAAGACGATACCCAATGCACCAATCATATCCAATGACACACCTGTTATCCACAACGCAAGGATCACACCCGATAGCGCAAATGGCACAGTAAACATAATGATTCCAGGGTTACTAAATGACTCAAACTGCGAAGCCATCACGATGTAAACTAGGATAAGAATCAATGCACCTAACATACCTAACTTGCCAAAAGACTCTTGTTGGTCTTCGTACGAACCGGCCAAACGGATGGAGTAACCAGCAGGTTTGTCGATTTGAGGCAAAACTTGTGTGTTGATAGCTTGCGCCAACTCACCAAGTGACGTCTCGTATGGAGTTACCTTCACAGTCACAATACGTTGACGCGACTTGCGGACGATTTTTGGTGGTGCCCAATATTCGTCCACCGAGCAGATCTCTGAGAGTTTGATGGTTTGTCCCATTGGGGTTGGGATAGAGAAGTCGAGCACATCGGAGATTGAGTTGCGGTTCTCCTCTTTGAGGCGAACAAGAATATCGTACTCATCACCATCCTCCTTTAAGAAGCCCACAGCCATACCGTTTACACGGTTGCGCAAGTAAGACGAAATAGTAGCAGAGGTCAATCCGTGGCGAGAAGCCTTCTCTTTATCCACGATAATCTTAATCTCAGGACGGTCGTCATCACGGTCTGCAAATACATCACGTGCTCCTGGCAATTCCTTGGTCAAGGCGATGATTTGTTGCGCCATTTGGTTGGTGATATCAAAGTCATAACCATAGATCTCCACATCCACAGTATTACCACCACCAGGGCCACCGCTACTGATATTAGCCTGATACTCAATAATTTCTGGATATTGAGCCAACTCCTGACGCAATACCTCGGCAATTTGCCAAATAGTGCGTTCACGCTCCCATTTTTTGTTGAGACGGATGGTCATAGAGATGGTGTTATTCATCGTGGTAGAGAAGATAGCACCTGTACCATCGTCGTCGTTGCTACCCGCAGAGGTAGAGATCATCTGAATCTCTGGCACAAGCAACATGAAACGCTCCTCCAACTGGCGGGCAGTCTTCACGGTCTCTTCGATACGTGTACCACGTTGCAACTCTACTGTCACGCTCAAACGAGCATTATCTTGTTGCGCCATAAAGTCGGTACCCACTTTACCCATGATGAATGGCAATAGCGATGCGGCAAAGAACACGAACAATGCAATGATTGTTAATGCCTTATGGCGCAAGCACCAACCCAGTGACTTCGCATATGCAGCATCCACCTTATCCAAGAACGCTACCACAGTGCGGTCATACCATGTCTTGGTAGTCGCCTCTTCGTCAATCAGTTTACCATTCTCGATACGTACTTTGCGAGCTTTGAGCAGCTTAGAGCAAAGCATAGGAGTCAAGGTAATCGCAATCACGGTTGATGTACAGCATACCACAGTCACGATCCAACCCAACGACTCGAACATGATACCTGCCATACCGTCCATCATGGTCAGTGGCACGAACACAGCCACGAGTACCAAGGTAGTCGCAATAACGCTGACCCATACCTCGTTGGTGGCATAGATGGCTGCCTCACGAGGCGCTTCACCACGCTCGATGTGACGGGTGATATTCTCCAACACCACAATCGCATCGTCCACCACCATACCAATCGCGATACTCAGCGAACAGAGCGAGATGATGTTGATACTCGAATCTGCCATCTTCAGGTATATAAACGCTACAATCAACGAGATTGGAATAGTGAGCGAGATGATAATCGTCGCACGCCATTTACCCAGGAAGAACAACACCACCAACACCACGAACAAGAGCGCGTACAACACAGACTCTTCCAATGAGTTGATACTATTGCGGATATTGTCAGCCGAGTTGTAGATTTCTTGAATCTTCACGTCGGTAGGCAATTGCTTTTGAATCTTTGCCAATTCCTCTTGCACATCCTCGCAGACTTGCACGGTGTTAGAACCCGATTGCTTCGCCACAATCAGACGCGCAGCCTCACGACCATTGGTTTTCTCATCCAACGAAAGGTCCTTGATGGTATCACGCACGGTAGCAATATCGCGCACAAACACTTGTTGTCCTTGTGGGGTGATAGTCACCATCAGATCGTTGATCTCGCTACTCTCGATGAACTCAGAGCGCACTTGCATTTGGTATTGCTCCTTCTCCATCTTCACCGTACCCGAAGAAAGGTTGAGGTTGTTGGCAGAGATCACTTGACCTACTTGCTCCAAGGAGATACCGTATGCATCCAACTTCTGTTGATCGATATCCACATACACATAACGGTCAGGCGCACCGGATACAGACAGGTTACCAATACCATTGATCTTGTTGAGCTGTGGAATCACCTCATCGTTGAGGATTTTGTCGAGCGCAGGATACGACTCGTCTGCCGTAATGGAATATTGGCAGATAGGCATGGTGCTTGAGGAGAACTTAAACACCATAGGGGACGAACAACCGTCTGGCAACTGGTTCTTCGCCATATCACAGAACGACCGCACGTCGTTGACGGCTTCCGTGATGTCACATCCCCATTCCAATTCCAATACAACGAGTGATACGTTATCCTTGCTGGTCGAGTTGATATACTTCAGGTTGTCCACTGAAGTCAAACTATTCTCCATGATCTTGGAGACGTTCGTTTCTATCTCCGAGGCAGACGCTCCAGGATAGGTAGTCATCACCATCACATATGGAGGATCCATCTCTGGGAACTGATCTACAGGCAGTTGCACAAAGCAGAACAGACCTATGATCATCACCGCAACGAACACCAGCATGGTCGTTACGGGGTTTTTAATCGCGGTTTTATAAATTGCCATAGTTCTTTTATTTAGAGCGCTTCGCTGTCGGAAATTAGACCACTGCGTTGTTAGATCGCTTCGCTGTTAGATTCCTGAAAATCTCTCAGCCACGAAGTGGCGGTCTAACAGTCTGGAAGACGGTCTGACTTCTTTCAGCGCTTCAGCGCGGTCTTACTTAACTTCAATCTTCACACCATCCACCAATTTGCTTTGACCTTTGTGAATATACTCTACGCCAGCGTGTATTTCTGGAGCGATAATCTCGATTTGCTCGTCAAAACGTTGCCCCAATTTCACGCTCACACGTTTAGCATAACCATTCTCGTTGATGAACACAAAACGCTCGTTCGAACCAATCAATTTCTCTACCGATTGATAAGGCACCACGATGGTATTCTCCTTGCCAAGTCCCAAAGTAGTAGTCACATACATACCTGGACGCAACTTCTCGCTCGCGTTAGGGATCACCACCTTACATTGGAAAGTGTGGCTCGCCGCATCGATAGTTGGATATACCACCTCAATAGTTGCAGCGAAGGTCTCCTCTGGATAGATGTCGCTCTTGACTGTGAGTTTCATTCCTTCTTTGATCAAAGGATAGTATGTCTCTGGCACAGCGATAAGGGCTTTCAATTTCTTCACCTGAGTCAAAACCACGATTGGCTGACCTCCGTACAACTCACCATCCTCGTAGGTCTTCGCCGAAATAACGCCCTCAAAAGGAGCCTTCACATAGGTATTCTTCTCCAAGAACGAGAGGTTTTGCTTCAATTGGTCATAGCCCACCTTGGTTTGGTCGTAGGTCTGTTGGCTTACGCTACCTGTAGCGAGCAATGCCTCCAAACGGCTCATCTCCACCTCCAAGTTAGCCAATTGAATCTTGCTTGTGAGGTATTGATTTTGATCCATACGAACCAACATATCGCCCTCTTTCACACGGTCACCTACCTCCACGAAGATATGCTCAATCTTACCTGTCAACGAAGGTGCCACATTTTGTGTCAAATAACCTTGAAGGTTGGTACTAACATTGAGTACACGCTCAATCTCATGATTTTCGAGGATCATGGTTCCTACCACTTCCACGCGCTCAGCCTCTTGAGTAGCTTGAGCATCTTTCTTGCCGCAGCCAATCAGACATACAGCTGCTGCCATCATTAATACAATCTTTTTCATTTATCGTTTTAGTTTTGAAATTATCATAAAGTCGTTAAGGTCCTTAAAGTCCTTAAGGTCGTTATCTTACAAGTTCAAGAACTTCTCCAGCTCCACTTGTGCATTCACCAATGTCAATACCGCTTGCACGTAGCTGCTTTGCGCGGTGATGAGGTCGTTGCTCGCATTCACGAGATCAAGGTTCGAAGCCGCACCTTGATTAAACTTATTAGTAGTTGATTCAAACACACGTTGCGTCACCTCCATATTGTCTTTTTCGTTCATATAGGTCTCATAGCCGTTTTGCAGGTTGTAGCGCAATTGCTCATTTTGAATTCCGAGGTTATTGGCTGTCTCTGCAAACGTATTGCGCGCCTCTTCCAACGCAATCTTCTTCTCCACCACACCTGCGGCACGCTTACCCGATGACCACAATGGCATGCTGATATTCAGCGACACCGCATTTGGAGGGGTCATATTGAAGCCCTCTTTCTCACCAAAGTAGTCTTTCTTGCTATACTGGTATGCCAATGCCACTGTTGGACCATACGCCCAACCTGCCATATGCACATTCTTCTTTGCCAACTCCACGTTCTTCTCCAACAATTGATAATTGAGATTATTCTCCAAAGCAAAATCATAACCCAGCAATTTCAACACCGCTTCAGCAGACAGAAAATCCTCCAACGTAGAAGTCAACACCAACTCTGTATTGGCTGGCACATCTAGCAGCACCTTCAACGCATTCAGCGCCAATTGGGTGCTACGCAGATTCGCATTGATATTGTTTTTCAACGTATTCACACGCACTTGGATTAGGTCGGCGGTTGTTTGTTCTGCCGCACCCACATCCACACTACGTTGGGTCATCTCTGCCATCTGCTCGATATTAGCCAAAGAACTCTCCAGCAACGTCACCACATTTTGCAGCACCAACACACTAGCATAACTAGTCTTCACATTTGCGCGCAAGTTGTCCTCCGACTGTTGAAGACTGAGCTTCTGCATGTCAATCGCCACATTGTTCAACAATGCGCCCACAATCGCCTGACCATTGATACCCACAGCAGCAGTCACGCCCAACGTTCCGTTGTCTGGCATCTCGATTGGCATACCGCTGAAGTTCATCTTGTAGCCCATCATCGAAGTATATCCCCACGACATATCAGCCGATGGCAACATACTCGCTATCGTCTGCCAACGCTGAGCATACGCTTTCTGTACCGCCAAACTGGCATTCTTCAAACTACGGTTGGTTTCCACCGCATAATCTTGCGCCTCTACGAGGCTTAGGTTTAATGTCGCAGGCACCTCACGCACTTCAGCCTTCTTCGTAGCTGCCATCACATGATCTTCTGCCCGCATGCCGTTCGCACAAACCGCGAATAGGCAAATTGCTAAAACAATTTTTTTCATCATCTTTTATACCTTATATATTATATGTTATTTTTCACTTTCTCTCTCAACCGCACCAAACCACTTTCGCTCAATAT
>Ga0233366_1000235_pt1 | contig 22367 bp, 23 predicted proteins | sample ElkDunMinimDraft_23_FD_191536 | JGI IMG/M metagenome (GOLD analysis project Ga0233366, IMG submission 191536) | Fecal eukaryotic communites from dung pellets of Tule Elk in California, USA - Elk Dung C4 | ecosystem: Host-associated > Mammals > Digestive system > Large intestine > Fecal | place...
GCGGTGGTTTCGACACGGACCTGCTCGGCCGCCAGGTTCACCGCTGCACTGGTCACGCCTGGCACCTTGAGCAATGCGCGCTCGACGCGCCCGGCGCAACTGGCGCAGGTCATGCCGAAAATGGGAAGGCTGTAGGTGGCGCTGGTCATCTGATCGCTCCTGGTGCGGGTGTTACCTGCATGTTCAACCTTTACCTTATGGCAAGGTCAAACTCAATGGCGAATAGCGGCAAATCCTTGACCTTGCCAGCGTGGCAAGGTCAAGAATGCGCGCCACAGGTTTCAGAGAAGGAGAGAACAAATGCAGACATTCCAGGTGCGGGGCATGACCTGCGGGCATTGCGAACGCGCGGTAACCAATGCCATCAAGGCGCGCGACAGCAGCGCCAATGTAGAGGTCGATCTGAAAACGGGAGAGGTGCGGGTCGAGGCAGGCCTGGCCGAGTCGGTGATTCGCGAGGCGATTGAGGAAGAGGGCTATCAGGTGCTTTGAGCGGCCCGGTAGCAAGTGCAAAGGTCATTGGTGGGGCTGGACATCATCCCAATCGCGAATCAGACCGCGGAACAGAGCGTCAATCAGCGCCGGGCTGCTGGCTACCGGATCAAACTGTTCGGGATCCCGGGTCCAGTCGCTGAGCAAACCGACAAGCATCGCATGCAGCGCCAGCGCCGCGAGGCGAGGTGTCATGCCTGGAGAGAGCCGATCGGCGGCGTTTTCCAGCAGCTTTTCGCAGAGATCGACGAATTGATTGATGAATGCATGGTGTCGCTCTTCCGCCTCGCGCAGCTCGTCGGTGAATTCGCAGCGGTGCAGAAGAATGGTCATGATCCGGCGTTTTTGCTCGTCATGCGCCAGCGCGCTGATGCCTTCGATGCACAGGTCCCGTAGTGCGCGCAGCGGTTGCCGCTGGATACCGTTGCACAGCCGCTCGGCCATCTGCTCAGGCGGCAAGCGTACCTGGTTGAGCATCTCGTGAAAAAGATGCGCCTTGTTCTGAAAATGCCAGTAAACCGCACCCCGTGTAACACCAGCATCGCGGGCGATCTGGTCCAGACTGGTATGGGCCACGCCTCGTTCCAGAAACAGCCTCTCGGCAGAAGCCAGTAGGGCGATGCGGGTTTTTTCAGCGTCTTCTTTGGTTCTTCGCATGTCATTACGGCAGCAGAGGCTGCGCGGCCTTCGTAGCGTGGATTCCATGTCGGCGGGCGCCGTGGTGAAACTTTACACGTTTACAATCGTCGTTGTATGTAACAGCATCTGGCCTTCACTGTAAATGTCGGCGGCGGTGGCTGTCGGCTCTTCCCGCTTCGCGAGTTCTCCAATGCGTTTTCGTCTTTTACTGATACTGGGTGCGCTCAGCGCCTTTGGTCCATTGGCCATCGATTTCTATCTGCCGGCGTTCCCGGCCATGGCGGAAAATTTCTCCACCGACGTCGAGCGCGTCCAGCTGACGCTGGCAGCTTATTTCATCGGTCTTGCGCTTGGTCAATTGATTTATGGCCCTCTGGCGGATCGTTACGGGCGGCGCTGGCCGTTGCTCGTGGGCGTGGTGCTTTTCACGCTGGCCTCTCTGGCGTGCGCGCTTGCGCCGACACTGGATTGGCTGATCGCGGCGCGCTTCGTGCAAGCGCTGGGCGGTTGCGCCGGCGTCGTGGTGACCCGCGCCGTGGTACGCGACAGCTGCGAGCCGGTGCAGGCGGCCAGGGTGTTCTCCCAGTTGATGTTGGTGATGGGCCTGGCGCCAATCCTGGCACCGCTTGGCGGCGGCCTACTGCTGAATGGCTTTGGCTGGCAGTCGATATTCGTTGCGTTGACGGTATTCAGCGCAATCAGTGGCATCGCCGTTGCGCTTTGGCTGCCCGAAACGCTGGCGGCCGATGCGCCCCGGCTGCACCTGAGCGGTACCTTCGGTCGATACGTCGAGTTGCTGCGTGACCGGGAGTTCATGGCGTTCGCGCTCAGTGGCGGCTTGGCCATGGCAGGCATGTTTGCCTATATCGCCGGTTCGCCCTTCGTCTTCATCGACCTTTATGGCGTTCCTGCCGAGCATTACGGATGGCTGTTCGGTAGCAATGCGGCAGGTTTCATCGTGATGTCGCAGGTCAATTCACGGCTGTTGCTCATACATGGCCCGGGCGCATGGTTGCGGCGCTTCGTCTGGCTATATGTGCTCAGTGCGGTGGCGTTGCTCGTGATTGCCTTGAGCGAGCCTGAGGCGCTCTGGCCGATGCTGATTCCGCTGTTTCTGGCCATTGCCACCCTCGGCGGTATTCTGCCGAACGCCACCGCTTGCGCGATGGCCAAGCAGGGGCAGCAGGCGGGCCTGGCTTCGGCGCTCATGGGCAGCCTGCAGTTCAGCGTTGCCGCTGGTGCTTCGGCCATGGTCGCGGCATTGCACAACGGCACGGCCGCGCCGATGGCGCTGGTTATCACCGCCTGCGCGTTGCTCGCAGCGGGCCTGGCTTGGTACACCGGCCAGTTGGACTGGCGGAGCGCTTGAGCCAACGTTACGACGGTGAGCGGGGCTCAGTTGGCCAGCCTCGCATCCAGGCTGTTCTGCGCCAGACGCCGAGCCTGCTGTTCTGTCATGCCCAGGCCTTGGTGCAGTGCCATGAAGTTTTCCGTCACGTAGCCGCCGAAGTAGGCCGGATCGTCCGAATTGACTGTGACCTTCACGCCCTGTTCCAGCATCTGCAGGATGTTGTGCTGGGACATGTCATCGAAGACACGCAGTTTGGTATTGGATAACGGGCAGACGGTCAGCGGAATCTGCTCCTCGATCAGTCGGGCGATCAGCCTTGGGTCTTCGGCTGCGCGGACGCCATGGTCGATACGGCTGACTTTGAGCAAATCGAGTGCTTCCCAGATATATGCCGGCGGGCCTTCTTCGCCGGCATGGGCGACCGCAAGGAAACCTTCTGCGCGGGCTTTGGCGAACACCCGCTCAAACTTGCTCGGTGGGTAGCCGACTTCGGAACTGTCCAGCCCCACGGCGAAAAACGCATCACGAAAAGGCATGGCCTGTTCAAGGGTCTCGAACGCGGCTTCTTCGGGCATGTGGCGCAAGAAGGCGAGAATCAGGCTGCTGCTGATGCCCAGCAGCTCGCGCCCGTCGGCCAGCGCATCGCTGATTCCGCGTATAGCCACCTCGAAGGGGATCCCACGCTCGGTATGGGTCTGGGGATCAAAGAACGGCTCGGTGTGCACCACGTTCTGTTCTTCGCACTTTTGCAGATAGGCCCAGGTCAGGTCGTAGAAGTCCTGCTCGGTACGTAGCACATCAGCGCCACGGTAGTAGAGATCGAGAAACTCCTGAAGATTGCCAAAGGCGTAAGCACCACGCAGGGTATCGACATCGCTCCATGGCAGGGCAATCTTGTTGCGCTCGGCCAGGCTGAACAGCAATTCGGGTTCCAGCGAGCCTTCGAGATGCAGATGCAGTTCGGCTTTGGGCAAGGCGTTGAGCCAGTCGTACATGCAGGATTACCTCGTCCACCAAAAAGCACATTTAAACATGCCGTCGCGCTTGACCCCAGCTCAAGGCGGAAGGCTGCGGCGCGGAGGATGCTGAGCGGAAATTGACCAGCATGCTGCAGGCGAGGCCGGACGGGGCCAAGGGCTGCTAGCCCCAAGCTTATCCACAGAGTTTTCCACGGTATTTGCGGATAAGCAGAGAACTGGCCTGCGCGCTTCACCGAGGCTGGATATAGCCGCCGCTACAACGAGATAAATAGCTGTAATTGCTGGCTTTGTCATTCAAGCTATCCATTTCGATCAAATAATGAGCGCAGCCAGCAAAGCCCCGTCGTTCTAGGGCTGCATGTGTTCCTCCAGTGTTTATCCACAACCTGATGCACAGTTGTTGTGGGTAACCACTGGAGGAACAAACCACACGCGCTCGCTTGCCCCTGTCGAGGCCTGCGTTGAACGGTCTAGATTGATTGATCCTGGATCGGTCGCAGCTGGCTGCGCCCTCGGCTGATGTCGGCGATCAGGCGTTGCAGCCCCGCTTGTTGCGCTTCGGGAAAGGCTAGCAGCAGTTCGGCGCCGTCGGCGTCGAAAGTTTCTTGCTCGATAAGCGCTTCGTGCTCGGCAAGGCGAGCCTTGAGCAGCGCGAGTTCGGCAAAGCGGCAATGGCAGCGGCATCGAATGCGTGAAACCAGCTCGACGCGCTCGCCGGCCTGCAGGCATTTGGCGGCCGACCCCCCATAAGCGCGAGCCAGGCCTCCGGTGCCGAGCTGAATGCCGCCGAACCAGCGAATCACCACGACGACCACCTGATCGAAATCCTGCCCTTCGATGGCGGTAAGCATGGGCCGACCCGCTGTGCCTCCAGGTTCGCCGTCATCGCTGAAACGATACTGATTACCGCTCTTCCATGCCCAGCAGTTGTGTGTGGCGCTGGGGTCGCTGACCGACTGGATAAAGGCGTGGGCCTCATCAGGGCTGGATATTGGGGCGGCTTTGGTAAGGAAGCGGCTCTTGCGGATGATTTCCTGATAATCGCAAGGGGCAGCGAGAGTGAATGTCATGGCTAGGCCAAGTTAGTCGGAGGGCCTGACATTGTAGCGACAGCGGCGCTGCGCCGTGATCATTCGATAAGGCTCGGATAACAAGAAGGTAACCGCTGGGTCGATCAGGATGAACTCTGGGCGCCAACAGGGCGACGAAATTTCGCAGGGTCGGCAGTCCGACTCGGTCACCTAAGGAGAATCCCATGCTCAATCCGCTATACGATGCCTGTATCCGGGCCTGTTCCGACTGCGCCAGCGCATGCGAGACCTGTGCTGCGTCCTGCTTGCGCGAAGACGACGTGAAAATGATGGCCAGATGCATCGCGCTGGACCGCGACTGCGCTGATCTATGTGCGCTCGCCGCAACGTTGATGACTCGAGACAGCGCTTTGGCGAGGAAGATGTGCCAGATCTGCGCACAAGCCTGTCGCGCCTGCGGTGAGGAGTGTGCCAAGCATCCGATGGATCATTGTCAGGCCTGCGCCGAAGCCTGCCGGGCCTGTGCTGAGGCGTGTGAGCAAATGGCCGCCTGACGCTCCCCTAGGGCTTCCGCTTCTTGGGGGATCATTCACCAATTAAGCGGGCGACCCAAAGTGAGGTCGCCCGGCTGCTCCGTACGCACCCTTGACTACTGAGTGCGGGTTACCCTCCACACTGTATTCGCCAGATCATCGGCGACGATCAGCGCGCCTCTTGGATCGACGGTTACACCAACCGGGCGCCCTCGCGTCTTGCCGTCTGAGGTGCGAAAGCCCGTCACGAAGTCGATTGGCGGGCCGTCGGGGCTTCCGTTGCGGAACGGCACGAAGGTGACCTTGTAGCCAACCGGGGTTTTGCGGTTCCAGCTGCCGTGTTCGCCGATAAACACACCTTCGGTGAACTGACCGCCCATGGATGCGGTGGAGAAATCCAGGCCGAGTGCGGCTACGTGGGATCCCAGGGCATAGTCCGGTGTGATGGCGGCGGCAACCTTGTCCGGGTCCTGTGGGCGCACTCGATCGTCGATGTTCTGGCCCCAGTAGCTGTAGGGCCAGCCGTAGAAACCGCCCTCGCGCACCGAGGTGAGGTAATCCGGCACCAGATCCTCACCCAGCTCGTCACGCTCGTTCACCACCGCCCACAGCTGCCCGGAGCCTGGCTGGATCGCCAACGCCGTAGGGTTGCGCAGCCCCGTCGCATAAGGTTTGTGGGCGCCTGTCTCGGCATCGATCTGCCAGACCAGAGCACGGTCGACTTCGGCCTCCATGCCGCGCTCGGTGATATTGCTGTTGGAGCCAATGCCCACATAGAGGAAGCGTCCGTCCGGGCTGATGGTCAGCGCCTTGGTCCAATGATGGTTGATAGCAGAGGGTAAGTCGGTGATCTTGGTCGGCGGGGTGCTGGCCTCGGTCTGGCCTTCCTGATAGTCGAAGCGTACCAGCGCATCCTGGTTGGCGACGTACAAATTGCCGTCGTGGAAAGCCAGCCCATAGGGCGCGTTAAGGTCTTCGGCGAAGACGGTCTGGACTTCATAAGTGCCGTCGCCGTCGGCATCGCGCAGCAGGGTCAGGCGATTGCCGCTTTCAACCGAGGTGTTGCCTCGCGCCTTGATATAGCCGGCAATTACATCCTTCGGCTTGAGCTTGGCGGCGTTACCGCCACGACCTTCTGCCACGAGGATGTCGCCGTTGGGCAGCACCAGGGTTTGGCGTGGAATCTGAAGATCGGTTGCGATCGCGCTGACGGCGTAACCCTGCGGAACCGTGGGCAGCTGATCGCCCCAGGATGTTGGCTCGGCGATCTTCATGCTGGGCAGCATGCCTCGTTGAGGCTCAGGAAGCCTGGGGTCGGGGCCTAGCGATTGAGAGATATCCTGATCTTCGCCCCCGCACGCGCTTAGAAGCAACGCCAAGCTCATCATGATCACTGGGCTCGAGCCTTTCATGCGGCACCTCCCGAACGCAGATTGGTAAGCCCGACCCATGCCGTCACGCACGCCAGCACAGTGACGATGAACGAAAGCACCAGACTCGCAGGCATGATTGCCCAGGCATCCTTGGCATGCTCGAGGGCGTTGATGAAGCCCAGAACCCAGGTAGCCAGGAGCAGCATGTAATAAAGCAAGGGCCGTCCCACCTTCCGTTTGGCGCGTAACAGGTTGGCCAGTGCGAACAGCAGCGCCAGGCCGCAGAAAACCAAACCTCCGGCAATAAGCCAGGAGGCGAAGTTACTCCACTGAATCTGATAGCTGCGGTAGTAGGCGATGTCGCTCAGCAACGCGCCGAGAAACAGGGGGACGGTTCCGGCAAGCAGGATCGCGTGCAGCGGTCCTGGTCTGCTTCGGTAAGAACGGTGGGTGATTGCGGTCAAGGCGGAATCCTCATCGCTGGGCTAGCCCTGGCATGAGGCACGGTGCCGATGCACTGCCTGCCAGGCTGACTGTATAAAGCGGATCGTGCCGTTGGCGGATAGTTCCGGTGGTGCCACCATGGCTCGCGGCGGATCAGTTGCGCGACCGCATCGCATCTTCGGTCGTGCCAGGGACGGTTGAGGGTTCGTTATTGATTGCCGGCCCGGAGCCGGCCTCGCTGGGTGTTACTCCGCTTGTGTCAGGGCGCTGGGCGGCGTTGCGGCAGGTGATCTCCGCAAAGGGCTCGTCGGCCGAATATTCGCCCGGCACGCGCTCGACCCGCTGGCTGTTGGGGTTCACGTTAAAAACCGGTGGGGCAGAGGTGTCCGACCGCGCGTCATGGGGCACATGAAACACGCAGGTGACCATTTCGCCGGTGTTGTTCATCACCTTGATCGCCCGAATCCCAACCAGCTCGCCGCCAGCCTGGGTCGTGGACGTGGGGACGCCCATCGCGCTGACCTCGATATCCAGGCCGTTCAAGTGGGTGATCACGTCCGGCTTCGGCGTCTGGGCCAAGGCGAGCGGGGTGCCAGCAGCCAAGCAGCAGGCGGTCAGGAATGGTTTGGTCATGAGTGCCTCCATCGATCAAGTACTGCTTAGAAGAACCTGATGGACGGGGGTTCGTTCCTGGCTATGCCGATTGGTTGCAAAATCTTGGCATCGCCTTCTCCTCGGCGATTTTGCCTATTTCTGAAGCCTTAGATTTCGAGCGTAGAGGGCTTTGCCGCCTGTGGATGTGGTGCCCCGCGCGTCAAGTTCGAAGCGTTTTGGCTGAGACTTGATCAGGTCGCTGAGTTTCTTGAAGCCGTACAGGCGGGGGTCAAAGGCGGGGCGGAGTTTGCTGATGTTCGAGCCCAACAGCCCGAGTTGGACCCAGTCGTCCTCATCGTCGGCGATGTCGCTGAGGACTTTGGCAATGAAGTCAACGGGTACTTTTTGAGCTTTGACCGGCGCCGATTTCTCAGCTGACTTGGCCTCTTCCTCGGCTTTTTCAGGTGTCACCGGCACAGGCGCTTTTTCACCATTGCCAGGCGGTTCCTGCGAGGTCTTCGGTGCGTCGGCGCGGAGGATTTCGGTGTAGATGAATTTGTCGCAGGCGGAGACGAAGGGTGAGGGCGTCTTCTGCTCGCCGAAGCCGTAAACGGTCAGACCCTCTTCGCGAATGCGAGCGGCCAGGCGGGTGAAATCGCTATCGCTGGAGACCAGGCAGAAGCCGTCGAAACGTCGGGTGTATAGCAGGTCCATGGCGTCGATGATCAACGAGCTGTCGGTGGCGTTCTTGCCGGAGGTGTAGGCGAACTGCTGGATCGGCTGGATGGAGTAGTCGAGCAACACCTTTTTCCAGCTGCCCAAGTTGGGCTTGGTCCAGTCGCCGTAGATGCGCTTGACGCTGGCTACACCATACTTGGCGATCTCTTCGAACAACCCCTCGACGATGGCGGCTGGGGCGTTGTCGGCATCAATCAGAACGGCGAGGTGAGTTTGCTGCTGCAGGTTGCTGGTTTTGGTGGCCATGGTGATCCTTCTTCGCAGGTGCCTGAGACCATACTGCGACTTGCTGCGCGAATGCCATCGATCAGCTCACGGCAGGATGGGTGGCGGCGCGTTGGGTTAAAGCAGCTCGTGCAACGCGTTGGCCAGCTTCTCGTAAGTGTAGGGCTTGTCCAGCAGCGGATAGATCAGGGCTTCCTTTTGTTGGGCGTTGCTGAAGCCGCTGGCGAGCAGAATGGGGAGTTCCGGCCGACGCTCGCGGATGTGGTTCGCCAGCTCCAGGCCGTTAGTGCCGCCCGGCATCACGATATCGCTGAACAGCAGGTCTATCCGCGGCAGGCGATTGATCAGCCGCAAGGCCTCGTTGGCGCTGTGGGCAATGCTGACATCGAAACCCATCATCTGGAGCATGTCACCGGCTACCACCGCCAAATGCTGATCGTCTTCGACCAGCAGGATGTGCTTGGCATCGCTGCGGCTGGCCTTTTCATCGCCACGACTGTAACCGTCCTCGGCCGGCAGGTAGAGCGTCACGTTGGTGCCTTCGCCCAAGGTGCTCTGTACCTGAACGGTGCCGTTGGATTGGCGTGCGAATCCGTATACCTGGCTGAGGCCAAGGCCCGTGCCCTTGCCGAACTGCTTTGTGGTGAAGAAGGGTTCGAAGATTCTCGAACACAGTTCCGGCGCGATGCCGGAGCCGGTGTCACGCAGCGAAATGGCGACGAAAAGCCCGCACAGGTCGTCCAGCTCGCCAGCGAGTTCTTGAGCGTAGGCGCTCAGGTGAATGGTGCCTGCCTGGGCAATCGCATCGCGGGCGTTGATCGTCAGGTTAAGCAGGCTCAGCTCCAGCAGGCTGGGGTCGACACGTATTCGCGGCAGGTTCGGCGCGATATCGCAGCTCAGCTTGATATCGTTGCGCAGACTCTGGCGCAGCAGCTGCAGGGTGCTTTGTAAGGACACGCTGGGCTCGATCAATTGCGTCTGCAACGGCTGGCGCCGGGCGAAATCGAGCAACCGCCGGGTGATGGCGGCGCCATTTTCGACGGCAGTGCGAATGGTCTCGAGCTGGCGCAGCAGGCGCGGATCCTCGGTTTGCCGGACGGCCAAATCAGTGGCGCCGCGAATGATGGTCAGCAGGTTGTTGAAGTCATGGGCCAGGCCGCCGGTAAACTGGCCCAGTGCTTCGAGTTTTTGCGATTGCATCAGCTGCTCGCGGGCCTCGTCGAGGCGCTGCTGGGCTTCGCGGCGCTCGGTGATGTCTCGAGTGATCTTGGCCAGACCGATCAGGTTGCCTTGGTGGTCGTACACGGTGTCCAGCACCGTCAGTGCCCAGAAGCGAGTGCCGTCCTTGCGCAATCTCCAGCCTTCATCCTGGAAGCGGCCTTCGCGTAGCGCGACTGAAAGCGCGTGGTCTGGTCGACCGGCAGTACGGTCCTCTTCGGTGAAGAAACAGGAAAAGTGCGCACCCAGGATCTCGTCGCGATGGTAGCCCTTGATTCGCTCCGCGCCGTTGTTCCAGCTGATCACATGGCCCTCTGGCGAGAGCATGTAGATTGCGTAGTCGACCACGGCATTGACCAGCATTTCGTAGTTTTCCGGTGGTAGCTGGAAGCGGGTCGTTGGTGTGCGCATGGTTATTCCTTTAAAAGCCTGGTGAGGCAAGAGTGCGCCTGCCGATCACGTTCGACTGGGAGTATGGCGCCGCGTCATCAGACAATGACGCCGAAGCCGCGTGCCATCAAGGCCGTAAGCAATGGAATCATTAGCAAGGCGAGTAATTCGAAGCGAATAATCAGCGTAACCCATCTGCTGGTCCGGCGAGACACCTTCGGCAATTCGCCAGCCTTGAGTGCACCACGCCAGCTGAGGAAGGTGACGGTAGGGTAGATCGAGAGCAGCGCAACCATGACGAACAGCCCGATCTTGGCGTGGAACAGGCTGTTGTGCAGGTAGTAGTCCAAACCTTTGCCATAACGCAGGGCACGTGCGCCGCCGGTGACCAGCACCAATCCGGCAGCGATGCCGAACATCAGGTCGATGGTGAACAGGCTACGTGCGCGTTGCAGGGTGAGTGGCAGGCGGAACAGCTGGTGCTCGAGCACCAGCAGTGCGACCAGAAGGAGTATCGCCAGAAAATGCAGGTAGGCGGCGATGGCGTAGATCATGGCAGCTCCCTTCAGTGAGCTTGGGCAAGCTTAAACCAGGCCTTGCGGCGTTGCAGCTCGTGCGCAATGAGACCCAGGCAAACTCCACGCAACAGCATGAAGGCCAGAAATGTCAGCCACAGGCCGTGATTGCCCAGCCCCTGCAACAGCCAGCCCAGAGGAAGCGTAATCGCCAATGCGAGCAGCATGCCGTTGCGCATTTCCCTGGCGCGAGTTGCACCGATGAACAGTCCGTCTAGCAGGTAGCTCCACACTGCGATCAGGGGCAGCGCCGCCAGATAAGGGAGATAGCTCAAGGCCAGGTCGCGCACCGCGGGGATGTCAGTCTGCAGCTGGATGAACAGGTGCCCGCCGAGCATGAAGAATGTGGTGAAGGCCAGGCTGGCGATAAGCGACCATCCTCCGGCGACGGTCAAGGTTCGCCGCAGTTCGTTGCGATTTCCCGCGCCGATGGCATGCCCGCTGAGCGCTTCGACTGCGTGCGCCAAGCCGTCGAGCGCATGGGCTGTCAGCAACAAGCCGTTGAGCAGCAATGCGTTGGCAGCAACAGTCGCATCGCCCAGGCGGGTGCCTTGGACGGTGATCAAGAAGAACACCAGTTGCAGCGCCAGCGAGCGAATGAATATATCGCGATTGACTGCCATCAGCGGGCGCCAGTTCAGCCAGCGCCGCAGCGCTTGGGTATCCCACTGGCCAGGGTGGCGCCGCAGCGCGCCGCGGGTCAGAGCCAGTCCGACCAATGCACCGCTCCACTCGGCAATTACCGAAGCACGCGCTGCACCGGCCACGCCCCATTCCAACCCCAGCACAAACCAAAGATCCAGCACCACGTTCAGCAGGTTGGTGGCCAGCAGCACCGCCAGCGGCGCGCGGGCATTCTGTGTGCCGAGGAACCAGCCGATCAGTGCGTAACTGGCCAGTGCGGCGGGCAGGCCGAACAGGCGTATATAGAAGTACTCGCGGGTCTGCTCGTCCAGGTCGGCAGAGGGCTGCATCAGCTGCAAAGCAAGATCTTTCAGCGGCACGGCGATCGCGCTGAGTAATAAAGCGAAACCAAGCGCCAGCAGCAAACCCTGCAGCAGTATCTGGCGCAACTTGCCGCCATCCTTACGCCCCGTCGCTTGTGCGGCGAAGCCGGTGGTGCCCATCCGTAGAAAGCCCATTACCCAGACCAACAAGGTATACAGGCTGCCGCCTACGGCAACCGCCGCCAACTGATGGGCGTGGGGCAGGTGGCCGATCACGGCGCTATCCACCAGCGCTACCAGCGGTACGGAAAGGTTGGATAGAATCATCGGCGCGGCCAGCGCCCAGACTCGCTTGTGGGTGGGTGCGTGCCGCCAGGCAGCTAACAGCGGTGACATTGCGGGTCTCCAGAACAGCCCGCAACTATACGTCGCCGCGCTCCTGAACACAGCCCAGCTGGCACGAGGGCTCGTATCTGCGGCTAACCGAGGTCGATCCAGCGAGGCCCGCGGCTTGGATTGTCAATGAATGAGCCAACTCAACAGCCACAGCCCCAGGAACAGCCAGATCACCCCGGCGAGGATCGACCGCCGGATGAATGCCCGCACAGCCGCGACCAACAGCATCAGGCCGATGGCCAATGCCACCAGGCTGATCAGTGAGCGGTCCATGCCCAGGGTCCGGGACAGACCTTCGAGGAAATTGTGACCGGCATCGGCAAAGAGGCCGAAGAAGCCGCTGAGCGCATCGACGATATAGCGAATCACCGTGCCGAGCGCCTGGCCCAGCCACTCGAAGAAGCCTTCCACCTGCATGTGTTTCTCCTGCTGTTCTGTCGTTGGCTGCAAGCGCAGCCGGACATTGGGCTCTGGAGGTTGGGGCGAGTTCCGTAGGGAAGGGGGAACTACCTGCAGGCCGGTAGGTCCGTACACGACTCCATCCGGAGTGCGCGGTTGCTGGGAATCCAGTGTCACGACGTTGAAGTCTTTTCAGGGCAGAATACCCTGATGAATAACCGAGAATATCTGATGATTACTTTTGCAAAGGCGCTGCCGAGCCGACTGGCTGCGGTGAAAACCCGAGTGTGGCTAATGGGGGTGATGGCGTTTTGCGCGCTCTATAGCGCTACTGCAGCGCATCTGGACGAGCGTCTGTTTTTTGCCGTGAAAACCAATTGGGTCGAGAACGGCAGCGAAACGCGCGCGCTTTGGCTGCCCGAGTATCAGGTGCGCGTCGATGCGCTGCCGGTGGAAACAGTCAAGGACAACCTTTCCGGTCTGACCTTCGACGAGGACCGTGATCACCTTTGGGCAGTCATCAATAACCCTGAGGAGCTGGTCGCACTGGACAAGAACGGGACCTTCATGGCGCGCTATCCCCTGGCAGGTTTTTCCGATGTGGAGGGCGTTACCTACCTGGGCGACAACTTGCTGGTGTTGGCCGAAGAGCGCCAGCAAGCCTTGGTCGTCTTGCCGGTGCCGGAACAGCCTGGTGAGTTGCAGCGTGAGGACTTCGCCTCGATTTCGCTGAAGCTGGGCGAGGCCGATAACGCCGGTTTCGAGGGCGTCGGGTACGACCGGCAAGGGGACCGGCTATTCGTGGTCAAGGAACACTCGCCGCGCAAGCTCTATGAAATTCGAGGCGTCAAGGGCAGCCTGAACGGTCAGATGAGCCTCGACATCATTGACCGTTCGGCCTGGATAGAAGGCATCGACATGGCCGTTGATTTGTCTTCGGTGCACTTCGATGAGCGAACCGGACACCTGGTGCTGCTCAGTGACGAAGCGAAAATGCTGGTGGAGCTCGATGGCCAGGGCCAACTGGTCAGCTTCCGCTCGCTATGGGGCGGAGTAGCCGGATTGAAAAGCAGCGTGCCGCAGGCCGAGGGCGTCACCCTCGACGCCCGTGGCAACCTCTACCTGGTCAGCGAACCGAACCTGTTCTACGCACTCCAGAGCAAGTAGAAGCTGGGATCGGTTCCCCGCGCCACCGAATCATTGCGGCGGGTACTGCGCGAGGATCTTCGCAACCGTTTCGCGGAACATCTCGGTCCGCTCCTCCGGGGTGCCGGGGTTGGAGCGCAGTATGTGCTCGCCGGTGCCGCGCCAGACCAGCTTGCCATCTTTGGCATCGTAGAAATCCAGCTGCAAGGTACCAACCTGGTATTGGATGGTCTGGGTTTCGGTATACAGCGGCCCGTCCCAGTAGTCGTACCAGGGGTTACCCCAGGCGACCATCGAAGGGGTGGTGAACTGCTGGGTGCGCTCATCGACAATGAACCAGACCTGCACTTCAAGATCCGGTGTTTGCCCCTGCTGGACGGGGTTCAGGCCCTGCAGGACGAGTTGCTGGCTGACGGCGCCGAGGATGCGCTGCTCGGTGAGGCCGTTCTGAACACGAGGGTCCTCAGGGCGAAACTGTACAGGGGGCTTTTTCCAGGTCCAGGTGTGATAGGCGGCGAAGTTCCGCGTCGGGTCGTAATCTTCATGCACCTGGGTGCTCTGGCAGGCGGTTAGCAGCAGGAATATGGGCAGTATCAACCAGAATGGGCGCATTTTCGCTCTCCTCAAGTACTGTGCGGCGTGCCTCAAGAGGGGGCGCCGTTCAGCGTGGTGGATAATCTGCGAGCGCGCGATTGATCGCCTCGCGAACAGCCTCTATCCGTTCGGCTTGTTTCGTGCTGCTCCGTGCTTCGCCGCGGTTGCTCCAGATCAGCTGGCCTGACGCACCGTCGAACATTTCAATGCGCACCACGATCACTTCTTCTTCATAGGTGCGTACCACCGGCGTGCTGGCCCAGCCGCCGTAGTGGTCGTAATAGCGTCCTGCACCGATGCGCGGGCCGTAGTCATCATAGGTTTGGCGAAGCCGTGTTCCCCGGTTGGCGCTGACACTGATTTGCACGTCGCCCTTGGCATTCGCGGGAGCCGGGCGCAAGCCGCGCTGGTCGAGTGCGCCGATCATCATTTCCCGCAACTCTTCGGCCGTGATGGATGCCGTCGCGGCTGGTGGGCTGCGCCAGCCCCAGTTCCGATAGCTGGAAAAATCGCGAGGGGCTGCCGGGTAGGTGGGAGCTTGAATTTGCTCGATCGGCGGTGGAGGCGGAATCGGTGCCGATTCGCTGGTGTAAGGATTGCTGCTCTGGCAAGCCGCCAGGCTCAGGCAGAGCAGGAACAGTACAACGCGGCTCGACATGCACACCTCCCGCATCGGCTTAGCGTGGCCGGCACAACCAGTGTAGATACCGCCCCAGGCCGGCGAACGTGGGATGGCGACGATACGCCAACTCCATCTCGACCAGCTCGGCGGGCGCGGTACGCGCCTGGAAGTCGGCGGGCATATAGTCATGGAACACGCGCACGCCACTGCTTGCTTGGACCATCCATTGGGGAGCGAGTTGCGCCGCCAGTTCGCGAGGGTCCAGAGGCTGTTGCGGAGTCAGGCTCTGGCGTTCGCCAGCGAAGCTCTGGCTGCGCAGTTTCTTGAAGTGGCCCTTGAGCAGGTTGCGGTAGATCAATGCGTCGCGGTTGTAGAACGCCAGCGACAACCAGCCGTCGGGTTTGATAAGGCGCCGCAGCACCGGCAGGATCGCCTCGGGTTTGGCCAGCCATTCCAGCACTGCATGGCAGATGACCAGATCGAAAGGGCCCTCGACATGTTGTTCGACGTCCTGCCAGGGTGCCTGGATGAAAACGGCCGTTTGGCCTGCAGCAGCGAAGCGCTCGCGGGCGCCCGCAAGCATGGGCTCGGCCGGTTCGGCAAGGGTGACCGAGTGGCCCTGCTGCGCCAGCCAGAGGCTCATGTGGCCCAAGCCGGCGCCGATATCGAGTACCCGTAGCGGGCGTTGCGGCAGCGCTTCGGCAAGGTCGGCCTGTAATACGGCAAGGCGGATGGCGCCCTTGGCGCCGCCGTAGATCTTCTCGGCGAAACGTGTCGCCAGCTCGTCGAAATGGCGATCACTCATCGGGCGAACCGCCGCTCGTTGTCGGCCAACTTGGCCAACAGCGCCTGTTCCATGTCGATACCCAACTCGCTGCACATCAGTAACAGGTACATCAGGATGTCACCGATTTCCTCCCCGGCGTGTTCAAGTTTGTCGGCTGGGAGCTGGCGCGACTGGTCCTCGCTCAGCCACTGGAATATTTCCACCAGCTCGGCCATTTCCACGCTGGCAGCCATAGCCAGGTTTTTAGGACTGTGAAAGCCTCGCCAGTCGTTCTGGTCGCGGATGGCGTGCAGGCGTTGGGTGATCTGTTCGATATTCATAAAAGGCGGCTCGTTCGAAGGCCGCTAGCTTCCGTCAGCGCGTCGGAGCTCGCAAGGGGTAACAGCGTTGGGTGGGCAGACGGTCCGATTCGTCGATTTGGCTGCCGCTGCGTGGCTCAGGGCTTGCGGTTAAACAGGCGGCCACCTAAACAAAAAGGGCTCGCCGTACCGGCAAGCCCTTTGTGCGCTCGTGCAACAACGCGACTATCAGTGATGCTCGCGAGTCGCCCTGAACTTCACATCCGGCCAGCGCTCTTCCATCAGGGCCAGGTTCACCCGCGTCGGCGCCAGGTAGGTCAGGTGGCCGCCGCCGTCAACAGCCAGGTTCTCGTAGGCCTTGTCGGTGAATTCCTTGAGCTTCTTCTCGTTGTCGCACTCGATCCAGCGCGCGGACCAGACGTTGATCGCCTCGTACGCGCACTCGACCTTGTATTCCTCCTTGAGGCGGCTGGCGACGACGTCGAACTGCAGCACGCCGACCGCGCCGAGGATGATGTCGTTGTTGCGCTCGGGGAAGAACACCTGAGTCGCGCCTTCTTCGGCCAGTTCCTGCAGGCCCTGGCGCAGCTGCTTGGATTTCAGCGGGTCCTTCAGGCGTACGCGGCGGAACAGCTCGGGGGCGAAGTGCGGGATACCGGTGAAACTCAGGTTCTCGCCTTCGGTGAAGGTGTCGCCGATCTGAATGGTGCCGTGGTTGTGCAGGCCGATGATGTCGCCGGCCCAGGCTTCTTCAAGCATCTCGCGCTCGCTGGAGAAGAAGGTCAGGGCGTCAGCGATGCGCACATCCTTGCCCAGACGGGCGTGGCGCAGCTTCATGCCTTTTGTGTAATGACCCGAGCAGATGCGCATGAAGGCGATGCGGTCGCGGTGCTTGGGGTCCATGTTCGCCTGGATCTTGAACACGAAGCCGGTGAACTTCTCTTCGACCGGCTCGACCACCCGCTCGTTGGCGGCGCGCGGCAGCGGCTTCGGAGCCCAGTCAACGATGGCGTCGAGTACGTGATCGACGCCGAAGTTGCCCAGCGCGGTACCGAAGAACACTGGCGTCAGTTGGCCGGCGAGGAATTCTTCCTGGTCGAACTCATGACAGGCGCCCTGTACCAGCTCCAGCTGTTCGGTGAAGCGCTCGTACTCGTCGGCCAGGTGCGCGCGGGCTTCGTCGGAGTCGAGCTTCTCGATGATCTTCACCTCGGTGCGCTCATGGCCGTGCCCCGGCGTGTAGACGATGATGTAGTCATCCTTGAGGTGATACACGCCCTTGAAGTCGCGGTAGCAACCGATCGGCCAGGTGACCGGCGCGGCCTTGATCTTCAGTACCGCCTCGATTTCATCCAGCAGTTCGATGGGGTCACGGATGTCGCGGTCCAGCTTGTTGATGAAGCTGACGATGGGTGTATCGCGCAGGCGGCACACATCCATCAGTGCGATGGTGCGCGGCTCGACGCCTTTACCGCCGTCCAGCACCATCAGCGCGCTGTCCACGGCGGTCAGGGTGCGGTAGGTATCTTCCGAGAAGTCTTCGTGGCCAGGGGTGTCGAGCAGGTTGACCATGTGCTCGCGGTAGGGGAACTGCATCACCGAGGTGGTGATGGAGATACCGCGCTGCTTCTCCATCTCCATCCAGTCGGAGGTGGCATGGCGGTCGGACTTGCGCGACTTCACCGTGCCGGCGACTTCGATGGCCTTGCCCATCAGCAGCAGCTTCTCGGTGATGGTGGTCTTGCCCGCGTCGGGGTGGGAAATGATGGCGAAGGTACGGCGCTTCGCGACTTCGGCGGCCTGTGTAGTCATCGGAATTGAGGAACCCGTCGACGAGTAGTCGGTCTGTCAGAAAAGGCGGCGATTATAGCGAGAAAAAGCTGGTTCTGCGGGCTGTCTGGTTTGGAAAAGCGGCTCGTTCGTTCAGTTTTCAGGACGCTTTGTTTTGAATCGAGAACAAGCCTGAACAGATGCATGCCAAGGGTGCATTTTTGATTGATCTATCCCCGCCTTGGTCCTAAAGTTCGCGCCCGAACGTCCATGCTGGCAACGATCCATCCGGCTCAAGTACTGCCGACGAGAGACCCCAAGGGGTACTCGGCGACATGCCTTGGGAAGTAGGCGAACCAAAGTGGGGAAACTGATCAGGCGTTCTTGTAATCCCATCCGACTTACGTTTTCCCGATTGGAGCCATGCATGACGATCAAGATCGAAGACTACTATCCTCGCGCTACCTTCCAGAAGATGAAGGCATTCGCTGACGAGAAGGAAACCCCCTTCGTTGTCATCGATACCCAGACCATCGCCAACGCCTACGACCAGTTGGTCGATTGCTTCCCGTTCGCCAAGGTGTTCTACGCGGTCAAGGCCAACCCGGCCACCGAGATCACCGAACTGCTGCGCGACAAAGGCAGCAACTTCGACATCGCCTCGATCTATGAGCTGGACAAGGTCATGGCCACCGGCGTCGGCCCGGATCGCATCAGCTACGGCAACACCATCAAGAAAGCCCGTGATATCCGCTACTTCTACGACAAGGGCGTGCGCATGTTCGCCACCGACTCGGAAGCGGATCTGCGCAACATCGCCAAGGCCGCGCCTGGTTCGAAGATCTACGTGCGTATCCTCACCGAAGGCTCCAACAGCGCCGACTGGCCGCTGTCGCGCAAGTTCGGTTGCAACCCGGACATGGCCCTGGACCTGCTGATTCTCGCCAAGCAGTTGAAGCTGGTGCCCTACGGCATCTCCTTCCACGTGGGCAGCCAGCAGCGCGACATCGACGTGTGGGATGCCGCCATCGCCAAGGTCAAGGTGATTTTCGAGCGCCTCAAGGAAGAGGACGGCATCACCCTGCAGATGATCAACATGGGTGGCGGCTTCCCCGCCAACTACATCGCCAAGACCAACGACCTGACCACCTACGCTGAGGAAATTACCCGCTTCCTGAAGGAAGACTTCGGTGACGAGCTGCCGGAAATCATCCTGGAGCCGGGCCGTTCGCTGATCGCCAACGCCGGCGTGCTGGTGTCCGAAGTGGTGCTGATCGCGCGCAAGTCGCGGACTGCGGTCGAGCGCTGGGTCTATACCGACGTGGGCAAGTTCAGTGGCCTGATCGAAACCATGGACGAGTCCATCAAGTTCCCGATCTGGACCGAGAAGAAGGGTGAGATGGAAGAAGTGATCATCGCGGGGCCCACCTGCGACAGCGCTGACATCATGTACGAGAACTACAAGTACGGCTTGCCGTTGAATCTGTCGATCGGTGATCGCCTGTACTGGTTCTCCACCGGCGCCTATACCACCAGCTACAGCGCAGTGGAGTTCAACGGCTTCCCGCCGCTGAAGGCCTACTACATCTGACACTTGCGCCAGACAGAACGCCGCGATCATTCGCGGCGTTTTTGTTTGTGGTGTTGCTGGTGCCGCGCTTGTTAGAAATCTGCTGGTGCTGGCTTGTTGGCCGCAGGGGCGCATCTTCACGTGCAGGCTGCGGCTGTAGAAGGGCGACCGGCGCGTGCTTTTTCCAGTCAGTACAGGTCGCGGCGATAGCGCCCCTGTTCGCTTAGGCGATTGAGCGCTGGCTCGCCCAGCAGACCAACCAGCATCTGCTGAATGTCCCGCCCCAGGCCTTCCAGGCTGCCGCACACATACAGGGCTGCGCCATCATTGATCCATCTCCGCAGTTCGTCGGCAGCATCGCGTAGCCGGTGCTGCACATAGCACTTTTCGAGCTGATCACGGGAGAACGCCAGGTCCAGCCGTTGCAGGTGGCCGGAGGCGAGCCACTGCTCGATTTCCTGCTGGAAGAAATAGTCGACTGACTGCTGGCGCTCACCGAATAGCAGCCAGTTGCGCGAACCTGGCATCTTGGCTCGCTCATGCAGGTGCGCGCGTAAACCGGCAAGGCCGGTGCCGTTGCCGATCAGAATCATCGGTGTGCTGTGGGCTGGCCCATGAAAGGTCGGGTTGCTGCGGATGCGCAGGGCCACCTCGCCACCAATCGCGGCGTGCTGACAGAGCCAGCCGGAGCCCAAGCCGAGTCGGCCATCGGTATGCCTGGCTTGGCGCACCAGCAGCTGCAACTCGCCGTCGCTAGGCACTGATGCGATGGAGTATTCACGGTGCGGTAGCAGCGGCAGGGATAGCAAGACGCTGGTGTCCTGGGCCGCCAGTGTGGATTCATGTTCGGGGATACGGCGCTTCGAAAGTGCACTGGCCAGTGTCTGCTCTCCAGCTACCACCTGGTGCGGGTCGTGTCCGAGACGATGCAATAGGGCTTCGATCTCGGGGAGTGGGTGTTGCGGGCCGATTTCGGCGATGTCACCGGCGCGCCAGGATCCCGCTTGCGGGTTGCTCAACCCCAGATGAAAAACTGGCGCCCCCGAGCTACCGGGGTTCAGGCAGGCGCGACGATCAAGCCGCCAGCGTTGGTAGGGTGCAGGTTGCCAATCGGAAAAATCGCTATGGCCACTGATATGGCCGAGCTGATGTTGCCAGTGGCGCAATACACCGGCATCGCCACGGTCGGCACAGAGCAGGTCGAACAGTGGTTGGGCATGCAGTTCGCGCAGACGCGCATCGAGCCGCTGACCAAAACCACAGAAGTGGGAGTACTGCCCATCACCCAGCGCCAGCACGGCGAATTGCAGATGCGACAGATCTGCGTCTCGGCTCGAAAGCTGCCGTTGGAATCGCGCCGCGTTGTCTGGTGCTTCACCTTCTCCGTAGGTGCTGACCACGAACAGCGCGCGGCGAACATCGTGCAGTGAGTTCAGGCTGTTCAAGGGCAGCACGGTACAGCTCAACCCTGCTTCATGCAGCTGTGCGGCGCTGCGCTCGGCCAGCTCACGGGCTTGGCCGCCCTGGCTGGCATAGGCGATCAGCAGCGAGTCCGAGTCGATGTTCGGCACGCTGCGAGTCTGCTGATAGCGGTGCCAGTAGCGCAGGCACAGGGCTGCATAGGCGAGGATGACCAGCACTGCCGAGACTTCGCGGGCTGGCTGCCACCAAAGCAGGCCGGCGCCAAGCAGCAGGCTGGCCGCCAGCGGCGCAACGTCGAGAAAGCGGGAGCGGGGTAAGGCGGGAGGCAAGTTCAGGCCATCTCCACGGATTGGGGCTGACAGGAACGCCAGGTGTCCCGCCCTCGTGATAACGGAATATCAGGCGCGGTCGCTTCCTGAGGCGTCGGATTGTTTCGCAGGGTGCGCTCCGCGTACCGGCATGTTCCGGGCGCACCCTACATTGGATGGCGAAAGCTTCGCGGTAGAAATTCGCTGATCTTGCCGAACTTCAACGGGCTTACAGCGCCAGGACCTCGAGCGTGGTGCTGTAGCTGCCGCGCCGTTGGCTGGCAGGCGGGCTGACACCCTTGTCGGTGGTAAATTCGGCCTCGAGCCAGTACATGCCGGGGTGCGGCCAGGTGATGCTGACTTTGCCGTCTGCACCGGTGGTCGCCTTGATTTCACCCAGTTCGTCGCGGTAGCGGTTCCCGCCGGGAATCACGCTGATCTCCACGTCTGCCGTCGGTTTGCCGTCGAGGAGGAAAACGAACTCAGCGGCTTCGCCTGCATACAGGTCGTTAGGATGGGTGACGGGAGCCAGTTCAAGTCCTTGTCCGGTGGGTTTGAGGACTGTTTCGGTCGGGTTGCCGGACGTGACGAAAACTTCCATACGGCTGCTGCTCTGGGTGACCTCCAGCGCCTCCGCATTGGCTGGAACTTCCTTGGCGAAGGTTTCGGCGCTGCCCATCCAGCGGCGTGTTTCGCCATTTTCCTTCCAGTTGGCCGAGAGACCGCTGTTGGCGACCGCCAGTTTGTAGGTGCCCTTCTGGGTCAGGTGCACATCGAAGGTGCTGCGGTAGCGGCCGATGCTGCCGTTTTCGGGCTGTACTTCGGTACCGTCCGGGGCGATGACTTGCAGCTGTGCGGCGGGGCGTGGACGCATTCCGGGTGGGCCGCCCGCCGGAGCCTGGTCGAGCTGGCCGATGCCCTGCAGGCGCAATGGGAAATGCTCGAAGTAGAACAGGTCGTTGGAAACGGCGGCGTCTACCGTGATCCAGGGGTCTTCACCGGACAGGACGGTGGCCGAGGGCAGCATCCAGGCACGATGGGCCTGGGCAGAAAGCGGCAGGCAGATGGCCAGGGCAAGAGCGGTCCATTTGATCAGGGGGTTCATGCTGGGCTTCCTTGGGTTATCGAGTCAGTTCGAGGGTAACGTTGCCTAGTTCGCTTGCGCCCTGGGCTTGTTGTTTTTCGGCTTTTTGCGGAGGCCAGCTGAACGGCAGGCGCAGCAACTCACGCCCACCCACCTCGCGAGCGGCTTCCACAACCAGGCGATAGTCGCCAGCGGGCAAATCCTTAAGGGGGGGCTTACTGTCATCGAACGTCAGGCTGTGGGTGCCGACTGCGCGCGTCGCGCTGCTGACGCCATCTATCGGCATCTGCAGGCTGCGGCCGCTGCGTCGCCACCATTCGCGCAGGTCCTTTAGCCACTTCTCGCCTTCGTTGTCCTTCAGTTTCAGGTCGTACCAGACCGCCAGGTTGGCGACGTGGCTCTTGTCGGGCTGCTCCAGCCACAGCGCCACGTAAGGGCGA